>QFCS01000407.1_pt1 | contig 127650 bp, 116 predicted proteins | sample 3576561 | NCBI WGS metagenome assembly QFCS01 | reverse complement strand
CTTCGGCGAATGGCCGACCGTGTTCGGCGATCCCAAGATGACCACGGCGCTGCTCGACCGCGTCACCCACCACTGCGATATCGTCGAGACGGGCAACGACAGCTGGCGCTTCAAAAACCGCAGCTGACAGCCACCTTCGGCCCCTTCAAAAATCTATCTTGCGCTGCGCGCGCCTCCGGTCGGGCTACGCCCGCCCTCCGCCGCACGCAGCGCAAGGCCATCTTCAACAAACCAACATCATATCCGAAAAAGGGGGTCCCTCTTCGACGCCGATCGGGGGTCCCTTTTGAACGCCGTTTGACAGACTTAGGGATAAAAGGTCGCAGCGCCCGCATAGCAAGCTGGCTTGCGAGGAGCGGCACCGTCGTCGAGTTCGATATCGTCCGCTTTGGTGCGGCCTGCAGCACCGCCGATTTCAGGCTCCACGCTGCCAGAACCAAACAAATCCCAGTCCGGCGTGTCGGCCAAGGCATGGAAAAGGCGCTCCCAGACCCCTTCTCGGCACCAGCGATTGAAACGTTGATAGACGCTGTTCCACTTGCCGAACTCCGCCGGCAAGACCCGCCAAAACCCCTCTCTTCCCGCGTATCTGGCCAGACAACGGTGATTATCTCGGAATCTTCAACGAGGCGGCGCGGATCATGCTCCAGCAGTACAAGGGCGATTTCGCAGGACTAATGGCCCTGCAACTCGACGAACATATGCGTGCCAAGCTCATTGATCTTGCCGATCCCGGCGAATTTGCGAAACTATCGGACGAAGCCATCGTCGCACTGCTGCTCAGTGAGAGCGATCCCGTGCGACGTGCATCCGCAAATAAGATCCCAGGCAGCGTAACCCGGACCCGGGTAAGGACGCTCCTCGCGCGATATCGGACCAACGAAGGCCGCTATTATATCGTGACATACTGGCTTGACCTCGGATTAGCCGTGTCGCGCACCGTTGCGAGACGGGTTGCCATGGCAACACCTTGACCCGAAGCGGTCACGGATTGATCAGGCGAATAGGGGGCCGCCGACGGCATCGACGCACTGACCGGTTATGTGTCGGCGGCGTCAGCGATAGCCATCGGCGCATCCTGCCCCAAACTCTCGATGCTGAAGCGGTTGCGCTTTGCGGATAAAATCCGAATCGCACTGATCAGCCCGCCGGCGGGGGAGGTTTCCACCCTAGTCTACTCTCCAATATCCCGCTGTCAGTAGAGCAAAATGATGGAAGAAATGAGGGAGGAGTTCTCGATGCTTTCGATAAAGCCATGGATTTTCAAGGCATTATGATAGGCGTCTGGATGCCCCGCGAGGATTCGAACCTCGATAGACGGAATCAGAATCCGTAGTCTTACCATTAGACGACGGGGCAATGAGGCGGGCGCAATATGATTGCGCGGCGCGCCTGTCAAGGCCGCTGCGCCCCCATGCAACAGCCCGCTTGCTCTGGCGCATTTCGCCGCTAGCATCACCCCGAGACAAAAGGGGCCGCGTCCCGGCGCAGGCGCCCGATCATGGAGGTGGACTGATGCGTCATGTCGCGATCGTCGGGTCGGGTCCGGCGGGCTATTATACCGCCGAAGCCTTGCAAAAGGCCGAGGATATCGCAATCGACGTCATCGACCGGCTGCCCGTTCCCTATGGGCTCATCCGCACCGGGGTCGCCCCCGACCATCAGTCGATCAAGGCGGTGTCGCGCCGCTACGAAGGCGTCGCGCTCACCGACAATGTCCGCTTCGTCGGCCATGTCGCGGTCGGCGCCGATGTCTCGATCGACGAGCTCACCGACATCTATGATGCGGTCGTGCTCGCGACCGGCGCGCCGCACGACCGGCCGCTGGGCATCCCCGGCGCCGACCGCCCGGGGGTGATCGGCAGCGCCGCCTTCGTCGGCTGGTACAACGGCCATCCCGATTTCGCTGCGCTCGACCCGCCGCTCGACGCGCCGGGGGTGGTGGTGATCGGCAACGGCAATGTCGCGCTCGACGTCGCGCGCATCCTCGCCAAGACCCCGGCCGAATTCGCGGGCAGCGACATCGTCGCCCATGCACGCGACGCGTTGTCGGCGAGCGCGGTGCGCGAGATCCACATTCTCGGCCGCCGCGGCCCGCACCAGATCGCGATGACCCCCAAGGAGCTCGGCGAGCTCGGCCATCTCGAACGCGCCGCCCCGCGCGTCGACCCCGCCGACCTGCCGCCCGAAGGCGACGACGCGATGCTCGAGCCGGGGATGCGCAAGTCGGTCACCCATCTGCGCGGTTTCGCCGCGAACCCGGTCGCCAAGCCGGTGACGATCGACTTCGATTTCTTCGCCATGCCGGTCGCAATCGAAGGCACCGAGACCGGAAACGGCCGCGTCCAGCGCGTCATCGTCGAAAAGACCGAACTCGACGCAGACCTGCGCAGCCACGGCACCGGCGAGACCTATGCGATCGAGGCGGGGCTGGTCGTGAGCTGCATCGGCTATCAGACCCCGCCGATCCCCGGCGTCCCCTATGAGCATGGCCGCGGCCGCTTCGCGAGCGACGAGGGACGCATCCTGCCCGGCCTCTACGCGGTCGGCTGGGCGCGGCGCGGGCCGTCGGGGACGATCGGCACCAACAAGCCCGACGGCGCGCGGATCGCCGAACTGGTGCTGGAAGATATCGGCCGCGGCGCCGGCAAGGCGGGGCGCGCGGGGCTCGACGCGCTGCTCGCCAGCCGCGGCGTCGCGCCGGTCACCTTCCGCGACTGGCGCCGGATCGAGGCGGCCGAGGTCGCCGCCGCGATCGACGGCAACCCGCGCGAGAAATTCACCAGCGTCGAGGCGATGCTCGCCGCGATCGGGCGGTGACGCCGCGCGCCGCCGGCTTTTGGCGCGCCGCGCTGCGCTGGCTGCTGACGCTTGCCTACGCCTATGCGGGCTATCGCCACCTGACCACCCCCGCGCCGTTCGTCGCGATCACCCCGCCGTGGGTGCCCGAGCCCGCGCTGGTCGTCGCCGCGACCGGGGTCGCCGAACTGGCGGGCGCGCTGGGGCTGATGATCCCGCGGACGCGCAAGGCGGCGGGCTGGGGCCTCGCGCTCTATGCGCTCTGCGTCTGGCCCGCGAATTTCCACCACGCCTTCGCGCATGTCGCGATCGGCGGCACGACGCTCGGCTGGGGATATCACGCCCCGCGCCTCGCCGCGCAGCCGCTGATCATCTGGTGGGCGCTATGGGCGAGCGGCGCGGTGGATTGGCCGTTTGGAACGAAAGAAAAGACCTAGGTATCATCGTCATTGCGAGCGGAGCGAAGCAATCCAGGGCGGTTTACGTCTGCTCTGGATTGCTTCGCTCCGCTCGCAATGACGAACCTGCTGACGCGACCTTATTCCGCCACCGGCGTCTCGATCGGCGGCTGGCCCTTCTGGCTCGCGGCATAGGCCTCGACCGCCTTCAGCACGCGTAGCATATTGCCGCTGGCGATCTTTTCGAGGTCGGCCTGGCTGTAACCGCGCCGCGCCAGTTCGACGAACAGCGCGGGATAGCCCGACACATCCTCCATGCCCACGGGCGCCGAATCCATCCCGTCATAATCGCCGCCAAGCCCGATATGGTCGACCCCGATCGTCTTCCGGATATGGTCGATATGATCGGCGACCTTCGCGACATCGGTCGTCGGCGCCGGATGACCCGCGTCCCACGCCTTGAGCCCGGCCGCGGCCGCGGCGGGATCGCCCGGATACATCGCCTTCAGCCGCGCCTGCTCGGCGGTGCGCGCCAGGCTCTGGGCGCGAACATCGGCGTCGAGAAAGCTCGGCAGCAGCACGACCATGATGACGCCGCCGTTCGCCTTGACGAGCGGCAGCACGCTGTCGGGGACGTTGCGCGGGTGCGGGTTGATCGCGCGCACGCCCGAATGGCTGAACATCACCGGCGCCTTCGACGCGGCGATCGCATCCTTCATCGTCGCCTCGCTCGTGTGGCTCAAATCGACGATCATCCCGATACGGTTCATCTCGCGCACCACCTGCACCCCGAAATCGGTGAGCCCGTCGTGGGCGGGCGCGTCGGTCGCGCTGTCGGCCCAGGCGATGTTCCGCGAATGGGTCAGCGTCATGTAGCGCGCGCCGAGGTCGTACATCTGCCGCAGCACCGCCAGCGATCCGCCGATCGAATGCCCGCCCTCCATGCCGATCATCCCGGCGATCTTCCCCGCCTTCATCGCCTTTTCAAGCTCGGCGCTGCTGGTCGCGAGCATCAGATCATTCGGATAGCGCGCCACCAGCCGCTTGATCACGTCGATCTGCTCGAGCGTCTGCTGGATCGCCTGCGGCTCGTCGGGGTTGGCGGGCACATAGACCGACCAGAATTGCGCCCCGACATGGCCCTTGCGCAGCCGCTGAAGATCGGTGTGCATCGCGATCTCGGGCGGATTCGCGTCGGGTTTCGCGGTATCGGTGGTGTCGCGGAACTCGAAATCGTTGATCATGTTGCGAAAGCGCTCGCGCAATTGTTCGGGCACGTCGTTATGCCCGTCGAACACCGGCGCTCTCTTCAACGCGGCTTCGGCGACCGCCTCGGGCGACGCCTGCGCCAGCGCGGGGGTGGAGACGAGGGCGAAAGCGGCAAGGCCGGCGAGCAGGATCGATTTTGTCATGGCCCGTGACCTTAAGCGACGGGGCGCGGAAATCGAGCCGAATTTTCCCGCGACCGCAGGTCGCCGCCAATTTGGCTCACGCCAAGGCGCAAAGGCGCGAAGGCGCGAAGAAAAGGAGCGACCCGATCTTCTTCACGCCTTTGCGCCTTTGCGTGAGATTAAATAGCGCCTCCGGCGCGCCCGAACTTGACGTTTACGTCAACCCGGCGCAGCATCCCCGCATGACAGCTTTCGACGACTGGCGCGCCCGTTCGCCCTATTATGACGAAACCCACGAAGCGCTCGCGCAAAGCGTCCGCCGCTTCGTCGCGCGCGAGATCGCGCCGCACATCGACCGCTGGGAGGCCGAAGGCGAACTCCCGCGCGACCTGCACAAAAAAGCCGCCGAGGCCGGCATCCTCGGCCTGCGCTACCCCGAACAATATGGCGGGCATTCGGAAGGCTTCGACAATTTCCACAGCCTCGTCGTCACCGAGGAACTCGCCGCGGTCGGCGCCGGGGGCCTCGGCGCCTCGCTGATGACCCACGGCATCGGCCTGCCGCCGATCCTCGCGCTCGGCTCCGAGGAACTGAAGCAGCGCATCGCGCCGCCGGTGCTCGCGGGCGACAAGATCATCGCGCTCGGCATCACCGAGGCGGGCGGCGGCAGCGACGTCGCCAACCTCAAGACGACCGCGGTCCGGGACGGCGACCATTATGTCGTCAACGGCGGCAAGATGTTCATCACCTCGGGGATGCGCGCCGACTGGCTGACCTGTGCCGTCCGCACCGGCGGCCCCGGCGCCGCGGGCATCTCGCTCCTCCTGATCGACATGGATGCGCCCGGCGTCGAGCGGACCCGGCTCGACAAGATGGGCTGGCGCTGCAGCGACACCGCGGCGATCCACTTCGGCAACGTCCGCGTCCCCGCATCGAATCTGATCGGCCCCGAAAATGGCGGCTTCATCGGCATCATGCGCAATTTCAACAGCGAGCGGCTCGGCATGGCGATGGGCTGCTGCGCCTACGCCCGCGTCGCGATGGCCGAGGCGGCCGCGTGGGCGCAGAGCCGCGAGACCTTCGGCAAGCCGCTCGTCGGCCACCAGTCGATCCGCATCAAGCTCGCCGACATGGAGCGCCAGATCGAGGCGACGCAGGCGTGGGTCGACCTCGCCGCCTGGCAGGTCCGCGAGAACAAGGCCCGCCCCGCCGACTTTGCGATGCTGAAAGTGCAGGCAACGCGGATGCTGGAGGCCGTCGCGCGCGAGGCGGCACAAATCCTCGGCGGCGCCTCCTATATCACCGGCAGCAAGGTCGAGCGCATCTACCGCGAGGTCCGCGTCAACGCGATCGGCGGCGGCAGCGAGGAAATCATGCTCGACCTCGCGGGCCGGCAATTGTTCGGAGGCGGACGCTGAACCTCAGCGCGAGGAACGCGCACTCCGTTCGCCGCCCGTCCGTGCCAGGCGTTCCACAAGCGCCACACGCCGATTATGCGCCGCGGCGGGACCATCCAGATCGTCGGCAAGTTCATAACCGGCGCGGCGCTGCAGATGGCTCAGCAATTCCGCTCGCGCTTCCGGCGGGTGGCGCGACATCTCGTCGGCCAGCGCGTCGATGATCCATGACCAGGCCTCGGCTTCGCTGTCGTCCAGCCGATGCGGCTGCGCCGGTGTTTCGGCGCTTGCGGCCTCCCCGGCTGCTGCGACAGGGGTCCATATGACGGGCGCTGCGCAGGTCTTGCGCCATTCCATCTGCAGAAACGCGCTGACCCAGAGCCCGAAATAGCCCCCCCAGACGAGCACCCACACGATATGTTCGCCGATTGGCAATGGCGTATCGGACAAGGCCCGATTGGTAACATAACGTAGCACCAGCATGATCAGCGATGCCCCGGCGACATAGAGCGCCAGCATCGCCGGACCACCGGCCTCGGCCCGCGACCGCATCGCCGCCCGCAGCACTTGCGCGTACAGCAGCGTGCCCCCCGCGATCGACACCAGGCGAACGTCGCTCATCCATAAATAACGCTCGCCGAACACGGTTTGCGCCCACGCCGAAAGCACGAGATAGGTGAAACTTCCGAAGAGGCCTACCCAAAGCATAAAGCGTCCGGAGCCGCGGTCCGGGGATGATGATTGCAAGGTCTGGTACATGCCGAACGCGATAGCCATTCCATTGATCTTGCGAAAGCAACAGGCGACCAACCGTCGGTGTTTTGGCACAAACGGCATCCCTTGATCCTCCCGCTTGCCAAAAGGGGATGGCATGGGCGATGTTCGGTGCAACGTGACGCGCGGCAGGTAATCAGGAAACAGACGATGGAAATATTCGACACGGTGGGGGATGGTCAGGGCGGCTGGGCCGATGCGGCAGCCGGCGAACTCGATGCGATGATCGATCTTCGCCGCGCGATTCACCGCGAGCCCGAACTGGGCCTCCAGAATCCCAGGACGCTCGCAAAGATCAAGGAGGCGCTCGCCGGCCTGCCGCTCGAATTTCGCGAGGGGGCGTCGACCACCGGCCTGATCGCGATCCTGCGCGGTCCCGCCAACGGCCGCACGGTGCTGCTGCGCGGCGACATGGACGCGCTGCCGCTGGTCGAGGATACGGGGCTCGACTTCACCTCCGAAACCAGCGGTGCGATGCACGCCTGCGGGCACGACACCCATGTCGCGATGCTCGTCGGCGCCACGAAGCTGCTCTGCGCGGCGCGCGACCGGCTCGCGGGCACGGTGATGTTCATGTTCCAGCCGGGCGAGGAGGGGCATCACGGCGCGCGCTTCATGCTCGACGACGGGCTGATCGACCCGCTCCCCGACGCCGCCTTTGCGCTCCACATCATGCCCAATGCGCCGCACGGGGTCTTCGCGGGGCGCGCGGGGCCGCTGCTCGCCTCGTCCGACGTGCTGTCGATCATAGTCAAGGGCGCGGGCGGCCACGCCTCGATGCCGCAAGACGGCATCGACCCGATTCCCGTCGCCTGCGAGATCGTCTCGGCGATCCAGACGATGGTCACGCGGCGCATCTCGGTCTTCGACCCCGCGGTGATCACGATCGCAAAGATCGCGGCGGGCACGACCAACAACATCATCCCCGAAACCGCCGAGATGCTCGGCACGATCCGCACCCTGTCGCCGCACCGCCGCGCGATGGTCGCAGCGGAACTGAAGCGCCTCGCCCCCGCGATCGCCGAAGCGCATGGCTGCACCGCCGAGGTGCATATCGAGGAAGGCTTCCCCGTCACCATCTGCGACAGCCGCGCCGTCGCCTTCGGCCAGTCGGTGGTCGAAGAGACCTTCGGCGAAGCGGCCTGGCTGACGATGGACAATCCGGTGATGGGCGCGGAAGATTTCTCCTACGTCCTCGAAAAAGTCCCCGGCGCGATGTTCTGGCTCGGCGCCAGCGAGCAAGGCAGCGACTGGCGCCAATGCTGCGGCCTGCACTCGAACCGCATGGTCCTCGACGAAAGCGCCATGGCCCGGGGCGCGGCGCTGCACGCGGCGCTGGCGGAACGGTTCTTGAGCGAGGGGTTCGGGTAGATAATATCTCACGCAAAGGCGCGAAGGCGCAAAGAAGAAGATATGTCAGCCGCGATGATTATTGGCCACGCGGCGGACGCCTTCTTTGAAGGTTTCACCGCCGAAATTGATCAACAAGCCGAGCGGCAAGTTCAGCAGGCGCAGATAAGTCAGAACCTGTTTACCGTGCAGCGGCGATAGCCGCTCCACGGATTTGAGTTCGATGAGAAGGTCGGTCCGAAAACCTTCGGGCAACTCGACGCCATCATAACGGATGGGGATGGGTGCTTGTCTCTGAACATCAAGACCACGGCGCACAAGCTGGTCGAACAGGATCGCCTCATAGACCGATTCGAGCAGCCCTGGCCCCAGATTCTTGTGGAGGTGAAATCCGCAATCGACCGCGATGCTTGCCAATTCCTCAATATCCAACGCCACCCCTTCTTTGCGCCTTCGCGCCTTTGCGTGAGATATTCTCTACACTACCTCACGGCACCAGCACCGTATCGACCGCCTCCGCCGCGAGGGCGGGATAGTCGAGCGTATAGTGCAGCCCGCGGCTTTCCTTGCGGTGGAGCGCGCTCTTGACGATCAGTTCGGCGCACTGGAGCAGGTTGCGCAGCTCGATCAGGTCGGTCGTGACGCGGAAGTGGCCGTAATATTCGCCGACCTCGCCCGACAGCATGTTGATGCGGTGTTGCGCGCGTTCGAGCCGCTTGGTCGTGCGGACGATGCCGACATAGTTCCACATGAAGCGGCGGATCTCGGTCCAGTTCTGCTTGATGACGACCTCTTCGTCCGAATCGGTGACGCGGCTTTCGTCCCACGGCCGGATCGCGGGCGGCGGCGCGAGCTCGTCCCAATGCGCGACGATATGCTTGGCCGCCGCCTCGCCGAAGACGAAGCATTCGAGCAGGCTGTTCGACGCGAGGCGGTTCGCGCCGTGCAGCCCGCTCTCGGTCACTTCGCCCGCGGCATAAAGCCCCGGCAGGTCGGTGCGCCCATCGAGGTCGATCAGCACCCCGCCGCAGGTATAATGCTGCGCGGGCACCACCGGGATCGGCTGCTTCGTCATGTCGATGCCGAGCGTGAGCAATTTCTCGTAGATGTTGGGAAAATGCCCGGCGACGAAATCGGGGTCCTTGTCGCTGATGTCGAGGTGGACGTAATCGAGCCCGAAGCGCTTGATCTGGTCGTCGTTGGCGCGCGCAACGATGTCGCGCGGCGCGAGCTCGGCGCGCGGGTCGTAATCGGGCATGTAGCGATGCCCGGTAACCGGATGCTTCAAGATGCCGCCCTCGCCGCGCACCGCCTCGGTGATCAGGAAATTCTTGACCTCCAGATTATAGAGGCAGGTCGGGTGGAACTGCATCATCTCCATGTTGGAGACGCGGCAGCCCGCGCGCCACGCCATCGCGATGCCGTCGCCGGTCGCGCCCCGGGGGGCGGTCGAGAATTGATAAACGCGCCCCGCCCCGCCGCTCGCTAGGATCGTCGCGCGCCCGACATGCGCATGAACCTCACCGCTCTTTTCGTCGAGCGCATAGACGCCCCACACGCGCCCCGACCCCGAATAACGTTCCTCGTGCCGCCCGGTGATCAGGTCGATGCACGCCTGCCCCGGCAGCAAAGTGATGTTCGGATGCGCTTCCGCGGTCCGCAGCAGCGCCGCCTGCACCGCCCAGCCCGTCGCATCGTCGACATGGACGATGCGGCGATGCGAATGCCCGCCCTCGCGCGTCAGGTGGAGCGCGCCTTCCTCCTTGTTGAAGGCGACCCCCATCTCGATCAGCCGTTCGATCGCGTGCGGGGCATTCTCGACCACGAACTCGACCGTCTCGCGCCGGTTGAGCCCCGCGCCCGCGACCATCGTGTCCTCGATATGATTCTCGAACGTGTCGCCCGCATCGAGCACCGCAGCAATCCCGCCCTGCGCCCAGGCGGTCGACCCGCCCGTCAGCTCGCCCTTCGCGAGCACGAGTACCCGGCAATGATCGGCAAGCGTAATGGCGGCGGTCAGCCCGGCGGCGCCGGAACCGACGATGATGACGTCGTGGGAAACTTCTGCTGCCATCAGATCAAACCTCTATGTCCGTTCGTGTCGAGCCCTTCGACTGCCTTGGCAGGCGCTCAGGATAAACTTCCGGCTGCGCCGGAAGTCGAGACACCCCTCGACCTGTCCCGAAAGGTGTCTCGACTTCGCTCGACACGAACGGAAAATGGAGGCTATCCATTCGCCGCCCGCGTCAAATTCAGGAACACATCCTCCAGATCGGCCTCGCGGGTCGAGACGTCGACGATGCCGTGCCCCATCGCGTTCACCGCCGCGAGCACCTCGCCCGCGTTCACCCGGTCCTTGTTGTAGCTGATCGCAAGGCCTCGTGTCCCATCGCGCTCGACCTTGTCGAAGGCGGGGTGCGAGGGCAGCACGGTGACATCGGCGTCGAGCGTCACCAGCACCACCTTCTCGCGCGCCATGTCGACCAGTTCGCGGGTCGGCTTGTTCGCGATCAGCCGACCGTGGTTGATGATCGCGATACGGTCGCACAGCTCCTCGGCCTCTTCCAGATAGTGCGTCGTCAGCACCACGGTCACGCCGCGATCGTTCAAAGACTGCACATATTCCCAAAGCTGCTGGCGCAGTTCGATGTCGACCCCCGCGGTCGGCTCGTCGAGGACGATGATCGGCGGCGAATGGACCATCGCCTTGGCGACGAGCAGGCGGCGCTTCATCCCCCCCGACAAGGTGCGGGCATAGGCATCGCGCTTGTCGGCAAGATGCACCGCGGCGAGCAGCTCGTCCGAAATGCGCCGGTCCCTGGGCACGCCATAGAGCCCGGCCTGATTCTCCAGCGTCTCGAAGGGCGTGAAAAAGGGATCGAAGACGATTTCCTGCGGCACGATGCCGATCGAATATTTGGCGTTGCGCGGGTCGGCGTCGATGTCGAAGCCCCAGATGCTCGCGGAGCCGCTCGTCTTGTTGACCAGTCCCGCCAGGATGTTGATCAGCGTCGACTTGCCCGCGCCGTTCGGCCCGAGCAGCCCGAAAATCTGCCCGCGCGGCACCTCGAAACTGACCTTGTCGAGCGCCTGCTTGCCCCCGGCATAAAGTTTGGAAACGGCGTCGATGCGGATGGCGGCTTCACTCATGGCGGTCTCCATAGCCGCGCGGCTCGGCGCGCGAAAGGCGCGATTGATGGGTGAGCGCCGCGTTAACGCTAAATTGGAAAGTCGCCGCTAACAGAAGCGGCGTGAGGACCAGCCACATCTTTCGCCCGCTGCCGGTGCAGCGCGGCTTCGCCGCTTTTGCGCTTCTGCTCGCGCCCGCCGCCGCATCGCCGGCGCTGGCGCAGACCGGCGCGCAGGGCCAGGCCGACGCCATCGTGCTGCGGCCGCTTTCCTTCTTCAAGGTCAACGACCTCGATTTCGGCAGCATCATCGCCTCGGGAAGCGCGGGCACGGTGCGGATCGCCCCCGACGGGACGCGCACGCGCACCGGCGGCGCGACGCTCGTCGGCAATGACGGCGAACCCTCGCGCTTCGCCGGGCTCGGCACCCCGAATCGCCAGGTCAATATCTCGCTCGGGTCGAACAGCATCTGGATCACCGGCCCCGGACAGCGGATGCGCGTGCGCGATTTCGAGATCGGCTCGACCCCGACCGCGACCCTCTCGACCGCCCCGACGCGCTTCGTCATCGCGAGCGCGCTCGGCAATTATAATTTCCCGGTCGGCGCGACGCTGGAGGTCGGCGCGAATCAGGCGCCGGGCGATTATGCCGGCACCTTCACGATCACGCTGAACTATCTCTGACAGACGATTGCGGGCAGGCATCGCGCTTGCTAAAGGCGCGTCGATGACCCAGCCCGCGCCCGAGACCATCCGCACGCCCAAAACCCGCATCGCCTGCGACGGCACCGGCGACGGGCTCGCCAATGCCGCGCTCGGTCACCCCCGCGTGTGGCTGGAGATCGATCCCGATGAAGGCTTCGTCGATTGCGGCTATTGCGACCGGCGCTTCATCCTGACCGGAGGCGTAGCCGACCACGGTTAAGCGCAGGCGTCGCCGACTACGGTTAAGCCGATCAAAGGTTAAACACGGCTTTACCATCCCCGCGCATCATCGATTCAGGCCCTGACCCTATCAGTCTGTTCCAGACAGGAGCAGAATCGTGGGGATTCCAGGGACCAACATGTCGCGAGCGGCGCTCCGCCGCCTCGCTTTCGCCGCCGCCGCGGCGGGCGCGTTTGCGAGCCATCCGGCCTGGGCCGCCAACCAGACGGGCACCGCAACCAGCGTTGTCGTGCGCCCGAACACGCTCGTCAAAAGCGACGATCTCAATTTCGGCACGCTCGCCGCGGGAACGACCGGCGGCACCGCGACGGTCGATCCGGTCACCGGCACCCGCACGACGAGCGGCGGCACCGTCGCCGTCGGCGGCGGCACACAGCGCGCCGTTTTTCAGGGAACCGGCGGCCTGCTGCTGATCACCGTCAGCGGCGACAACAGCGTGACGCTGGCCCGCGCGGGCGGCGGCGGGTCGATGACCGCGACGCTGACGCGCGCGACGACGACGAGCGGCGGCGGCATCACCCTGCTCGGATCGAGCGCGACGCTGCTGCCCAGCGGCGTGCAGACCTATTATGTCGGAGGCACGCTGAGCGTCCCGGCGAACCAGCCGGCGGGCGACTACAGCGGCACCTTCACGCTCACCGTCAATTATTTCTGAACCGAAGAGCGACAGGCATCTTCACCTTCGTCACCCCGGACTTGATCCGGGGTCCATTCACGCAGCGCCGAAGGAATGGACCCCGGATCAAGCCTGTCCTGAGCCTGTCGAAGGGTCCGGGGTGACGAAGGAATGGAACGATAGCTCTCCGCAAAGATCATCGGCGACGAACGGACCTTTGCGCGGATGGCCTGCGCCCCTATATCGGTTCCATGACCAATCTAGACCCCCGCCGTTTTCTCTATCGCGCCGACGCGCTCGACCCCGATCTCGCGCAGAAACTTGCGCGCGAGGCGCTCGCCAAGGCCGACGACGGCGAGCTTTACCTGCAATATCGCGCGACCGAGAGCTTCGGCTTCGACGACGGGCGGCTCAAGACCGCCGATTATTCGACCGACGCCGGTTTCGGCCTGCGCGCCGTGTCGGGCGAGATGACGGGCTTTGCCCACGCCAGCGACGTCAGCGCCGGGGCAATCCGCCGCGCCGCCGAAACGCTCGCGCTGCTCGATCCGGCCAGCCAGGCCCCCGCCGGCCCGCCGCCGCGCACCAACCGCCACCTTTACGACGAGGCGAACCCGCTCGACCTCATCCCTTTCGCGAAGAAGGTCGAACTCTGCCAGAAGGTCGACGCCGCCGCGCGCGCGCGCGATCCGCGCGTCGTGCAGGTGTCGGTCGCGCTCGCAGGAAGCTGGTCGGTGGTCGAGATCGTCCGCGCCGACGGTTTCCTCGCCACCGACATCCGCCCGCTCGTCCGCCTCAACGTCTCGATCGTCGTCGAGGAGAATGGGCGGCGCGAGAGCGGCTATTTCGGCCTTGGCGGGCGCTATATGTACGACCATCTGTTCGAGGAGGCCCAGTGGAACCGCGCGATCGACGAAGCGCTGAACCAGGCGCTCGTCAATTTGCGCGCGGTCGACGCCCCGGCGGGCGAGTTCACGGTGCTGCTCGGCCCCGGCTGGCCCGGCGTCCTGCTGCATGAAGCCGTCGGCCACGGGCTCGAGGGCGATTTCAACCGCAAGGGCACCAGCGCCTTTTCGGGCCGCATCGGCGAACGCGTCGCGGCGCCGGGCGTCACCGTGGTCGACGACGGCGCGATGGAGAGCCCGGTCGGCGGTGGCCGCCGCGGCTCGCTCAGCATCGACGACGAGGGCACCCCCACCGGCGAGACCGTGCTGATCGAGGACGGCATTTTGAAGGGCTATATGCAGGACCGCCTCAACGCGCGGCTGATGGGCGTCGAGCCCACCGGCAACGGCCGCCGCGAAAGCTTCGCGCACGCACCGATGCCGCGGATGACCAACACCTTCATGCGCGGCGGCAACGACGATCCCGCCGAGCTACTGTCGCGAGTCAAGACCGGCATCTTCGCCAAGAGCTTCGGCGGCGGACAGGTCGATATCGTGTCGGGCAAGTTCGTCTTCTCCTGCACCGAGGCGTACAAAATCGAAAACGGCAAGCTCGGCGACTCGATCAAGGGCGCGACCTTGATCGGCGACGGGCCGAGCGTGCTCACCAAGGTGACCGGCATCGGCAACGACATGGCGCTCGACGAAGGCATCGGCATCTGCGGCAAGGGCGGCCAGAGCGTCCCTGCGGGCGTCGGCCAGCCGACCCTGCTGGTCAGCGGGCTGACGGTGGGCGGCACGGCCTGATATTTGCCGTCACCCCGGCGTAGGCCGGGGTCTCGACGTCGCCGCGAATCGCGCCGATGAGATTCCGGCCTTCGCCGGGATGACGATGGAACAGGGATGTGACTCCGCTCACTTGGCGGACGCCCTTCGTGCGCCTATACCCCTTTCAAACAAAAATATTCTTGGGCCGCATCGTTATCCGCGGGAGAGGACTCCTCTCCCGGAAGAGGGAGGATTTCATGCGTTCGAGTCTGCGTTTCATCTCCGTCGCCGCGATCGCGGCGATGCTCGCCGCCGTTCCGGGGTCGGCGCAAAAGACCAGCGGTCCCAAGGAACGCTATGAAATGGACGTCGCGACGATGTCGGGCTTCGCCGCGATGGCGGGCGGACGCGGCGGCATCGGCGGCGCGATGGGGATGATGTTCGGCGGCGATCCGTCGACCAGGGTCGCCTATCTGCTCGACCTCCGCCTCGGCTCGAACCAGGACGCCAGCGCGCCGCCGCCGAAGGGCGACCATTTCTTCCTGCCGCAGGCGAAGGTCGGCAAATCGCTGCCGCTGATCGCACCCGAACGCGGCAAGGAAGAGGTGCCGCAGACGTTCGAGCGGCCGAAGGGGCGTTTGCTCCTCTATTGGGGCTGCGGCGCGAAAGCAGGACCGGGCCAGCCCGTCGTCATCGACTTCGCCAAGGTCGCCGCGGGCCAGATGCCGCCAGGCCTGATGTCGAGCGCGGTGCCGATCATCCGCGAAGTGTCGGCGGCGAACAGCCGCTCCTATGCCCATTGGCCCAACGGCAAGGGCGGCAAGCAGCCCTCGTCGGGCTCGTCGCTGCTCGGCGCGCACAAGGTGACGAGCAATTTCGGGCCGGAGATCAATTTCACGCTCGCGCAGGATTATATGCCGGGGCTTCAGGCCTCGACCGCGATTCAGCCGGACGGGTCGGTGATGATCCGCTGGAGCCCGCTTCAGCCCGCGACCGGCTATGCCGCCTGGGCCTTCGGCGGGATGGATCGCGGCGGCGGCGGCGGCGATGTCGTCTGGTGGACGAGCAGCGCGACGCGCGAATTTGGCGGCGGCCTGTGGGACTGGCTGCCGCCGTCGGTGGTCGCCAACCTGATCACGAAGAAGATCGTGATGCCGCCAAGCCAGACGAGCTGCCAGATTCCCGCCGAGGTCAAGAAGGCGTCGGGCGAGATGATGGTCGGCAACCTCAACGCTTTCGGGCCGGAGGCCAACTTCTCCTATCCGCCCAAGCCCGCGGGCAATGCGGTCTGGAACATCGACTGGACCGCGAAGGTGCGCTTCCGCTCGCACACGATGCTGCTCGTCGGCGCCGATTTCGGCGGCATGAGCGGTTCAAGCGGCGGTGCGAGCACCCCCGAGCCTGCGAAAAAGAAGAAATGCAAGGGGCCGCTCGGCATTCCGCTGCCGACCTGCTGATCGGGCAGGGCGTGCCGGATATGCGGCGAGTCATCCCCGGTTAACGCGCGGCGGCGTAGGATGTCCGACGGGTAGGGTATGTTGAAGACAGGAGTCATATCATGCGTACGCTGATCCCCGCCATCCTCGCCGCCGCCGCGATGCTCGCCGCGCCCGCCGCCTTTGCCCCAGGGGCCTTTGCCAAGGACACGCGCACGCCCGAACAGCAGCTCGAAAAGCTGCTCGAAGGCCGAGTCGCCGGCACGCCGCAGGATTGCATCAATCTGGCCGCGGCGGGCAGCAGCCAGGTGATCGACAAGACCGCGATCGTCTATCGTGTCGGCAATACTTTGTGGGTCAACCGCCCGCGCGGCGGCGCCGATCAGCTTGGCGACGACGATATTCTCGTCACCAAGACGACGTCGCCGCGACTGTGCAGCATCGACACCGTCGAACTGCGCGACCGCACGAGCCATATGTATAGCGGCTTCGTCTCGCTCGGCGAGTTCGTGCCGTATCGGAAGGTCAAGGCGGCGGCGCAATAACCGGCGTGCAGGACGACGAGACCCCGCGGGCCGCGCCGCCCCCCGACTGGGCCGCACGGCTCCTCGCCTTCTGGTTCGACGGCCATGGCATGGACGACTGGTATGGCGGCGGGCCCGACTTCGACGCGGAGGTGCGCGCGCTGGCGGGCGACTGGCGCGAGGTGCTGCGCGCCCAGCCGGCCGAGGCTTTTCTGACCGACCCCGACACTGCGCTCGCCGCGGTGATCCTGTTCGACCAGGTGCCGCGCAACATCCACCGCCGTCAGGCCGGGGCTTTCGCGACCGACGACCTTGCCCGCGCGGTCGCGCGCGGCATCGTGGCGAAGGGTTGGGACCAAAGCTGGCCCGACGAGCGGCGCCAATTCGCCTATCTGCCCTTCGAACACAGCGAGGAGATCGCCGACCAGCGCGAATCGCTGCGGCTGATGAACCAGCTCGCCGATCCGGTCTTCCACGAATATGCGAAGAAGCATTTCGACATGATCGACCGCTTCGGCCGCTTCCCGCACCGCAACATGGCGCTCGGCCGCGCCAACCGGCCCGGCGAGGAGGCGGCGATAGAAGAGGGCGGCCATTGGTGATAGGGTCTGGGTCTTCGCCACGCGGACTGGATATATGGCCGAATTCACCGACACGCTGACCGACAAGCATATCGCCTTCATCGAACGGCAACCGCTCTTCTTCACGGCCACCGCGGCGGCGGAGGGCCGCATCAACCTGTCGCCCAAGGGCTATGACTGTTTCCGCATATTGTCGGAAAGCCGGGTCGCGTGGCTCGACCTCGGCGGCTCGGGGAACGAGACGCACGCGCATCTCGCGGCCGATGGGCGCATTACGCTGATGTTCTGCGCGTTCGATCGCACCGCCTGGATATTGCGCATCTATGGCCGCGGCCGCGCGGTGCTGCCGCAGGACGCCGGCTGGGACGCGCTCGCCGCGCATTTCACCCTGCTCCCCGGCACGCGCCAGATCTTCGTGATCGAGGTGACCAGCGTCCAGACGAGTTGCGGCTGGGGCGTGCCGATGATGGAATTGAGCCACGAACGCGAGGCGCTGCGCAAATATCACCGCCAGGCCGATCCCGCGCTATGGGTGGAAAAGTTCCAGAGCCGCACGCAAAGCATCGACGGCCTGCCGACGCGCCCCACCGACCGCTATATCGCGGGCGATGCCTGATGGCGCTCGTCGAACTGATCCGCCTGCCGAACGGCGTCGAGGCCGAATTGCTGCGCGGCCGCCTCGAAAGCGCCGGCGTCCATGCCGTCTGCTTCGACGCGGGCATGAACATCGCCGAAAGCGTCGGGCTGCTCATCCCGGTGCGCGTGATGGTGCTCGATGAAGATCAAGAGGAAGCCCGCGCGCTGATGCAAGAGTTCGGCGTCAGCTGAAATCTGGCTCGTCATTGCGAGGAGCGTAGCGACGAAGCAATCCAGGGTTGCGTAAACCGCTCTGGATTGCTTCGCTCCGCTTGCAATGACGATGATATGGCGAGCAACCCGATCGCTCTCCATTCGTCATATAATGAGCAATGAAAGACAACGGCCCATCCCGTCCATGATCAAGGTCGCCAGCTATAATATGCGCAAGGGCATCGGGCTCGACCGGCGCCGCGATCCGGGCCGGGTGCTGTCGGTGCTGCGCGAGCTCGACGCCGACGTCGTCGCGCTGCAGGAGGCCGACCGCCGCTTCGGCACCCGCGCCAGCGCGATCCCGCCGCATATGTTCGAGGAGCATAGCGATTATGTGCCGGTCGACCTGTTGGACGGCCGCCCCTATGCGATCGGCTGGCACGGCAATGCGCTGCTCGTCCGCAAGGGGATCGCGGTCGAGGAAAGCCATGCGCTCCACCTGCCGACGCTCGAACCGCGCGGCGCGGTCGCCGCGACCCTGCGCATCGGCAGCGACCGGCTGCGCGTCGTCGGCATGCATCTCGACATTTCGGGCCTGCGCCGCCGCCAGCAGGCGCGCGCGATCCTCCACCATATCGCGGGGGGCGAGGAGTTGCCGACGATCCTGATGGGCGACTGCAACGAATGGCGCGCGGCGGGCGGCTGCCTCGCCGATTTCGGCGAGCATCACCGCCTCGTCGACACCGGCCACAGCTTCCACAGCCGCCGCCCGGTCGCCAAGCTCGACCGCATCTTCGCTTCGCCCGACCTCGAACCCGTCGACGCGGGCGTCCACCGCAGCCCCCTCGCCGCGCGCGCGTCGGATCATCTGCCGATCTGGGCGCGGTTCAAAGCGGTGGAGTCAGTCCGAAGCGAATAGACATCGGCTTGCTTCCACTCGTCACCCCGGACTTGATCCGGGGTCCCGCTTGGCACCGTTGCTGAGCGGGACCCCGGATCAAGTCCGGGGTGACGAAGCATCGTCCATCCGACTCTGCCCAAAATATAGGCAAGCCCTTGCCTCGCCTGCCCACCTAACGAACGATTGAGCCTGTCCTCGACTCAAAGACCGCCACAAAATGTCGCCTTCCACCGCACCCGCGCAATTTGGCACGGCTGTTGCACCGCAACATGATGCCACAAGCAGAAGGGGGCATCATGAAGCTGATCCTGGCTATCATCAAACCGTTCAAGCTCGACGAGGTGCGCGAAGCGCTCACCGCGCTCGGCATCGCCGGCATGACCGTGACCGAGGTCAAGGGGTTCGGCCGGCAAAAGGGGCAGACCGAAATCTACCGCGGCGCCGAATATGCCACCAACATGGTCCCGAAGGTGAAGATCGAGCTCGTCTGCGACGACGCGCTCGCGCCGCGGGTCGTCGAGACGCTCCAGCAAAGCGCCGGCACCGGATCGATCGGCGACGGCAAGATTTTCGTCCTCGACGTGGGTCAGGCGGTGCGCATCCGCACCGGCGAGACCGGCGAGGCCGCGCTCTAATGAAGGGGGAAGCTATGAATTTCGCAAACAAGGTCGCGGCGAGCGCCGGGGCCGCGGGCCTCGCGCTGGTCGCGGCGCTGCCCGCCTGGGCGCAGGACGCCGCAGCGGCAGCGCCCGCTCCGGTCGTCGACAAGGGCGACACCGCCTGGATGATGACCTCGACCGTGCTCGTGCTCGCGATGATCCTGCCGGGCCTCGCGCTCTTCTACGGCGGCCTCACCCGCACCAAGAACATGCTCTCGACGATGACGCAGATCGGCGCGCTCGCCTGCCTCGCGATGATCGTCTGGGTCGTTTATGGCTATGGCCTTGCCTTCGGGCCCGAAGGCAACGCCTTCATCGCGTGGGGCAAATTCTTTCTCGCCGGCGTGACCCCCGACAGCCTCGCCGACACCTTCTCGGACGGCTTCAAGCTGCCCGAATATGTGTTCATCAGCTTCCAGATGACCTTCGCCGCGATCACCCTCGCGCTGGTCCTCGGCGCGACGGTCGAGCGCATGAAATTCTCGGCCGCGCTCGTCTTCGGCATCATCTGGCTGACGATCGCCTATTTCCCGATCGCGCACATGGTGTGGGCGCCCGGCGGCCTATTCTTCGACATGGGCGCGCTCGACTTCGCGGGCGGCACCGTGGTGCACATCAACGCGGGCGTCTCGGCGCTCGTCGCCTCGCTGATCCTCGGCAAGCGCATCGGCTATCAGAAGGAAATCATGGCGCCGCACTCGCTGACGCTGACGATGGTCGGCACCGGCCTGCTCTGGGTGGGCTGGTTCGGCTTCAATGCCGGCTCGGCGCTCGAGGCCAATGGCTCGGCCGCGCTCGCGATGATCAACACCTTCGTCGCCACCGCCTCCGCCGCGCTGTTCTGGATGCTCGCCGAAAAGGTCGCGGGCCACAAGCCCTCGGCGCTCGGCTTCTGCTCGGGCGTCATCGCGGGGCTCGTCGCGGTGACCCCGGCGGCGGGCAATTCGGGTCCGTTCGGCGCGATCGTTCTCGGCGCCGTCGCCTCGGTGATCTGCTTCTACACGGTGACCGTCCTCAAGCCGAAGCTCGGCTATGACGACGCGCTCGACGCCTTCGGCATCCACGGTGTCGGCGGCATCGTCGGCGCGATCGGCACCGGCATCGTCTATGCGCCGGGCCTCGGCGGCCCCGGCGGCGCGGATTTCGCCATCGGGCCGCAGCTCGTGACGCAGGTTTCGGCGGTCGGCGGCACGATCATCTGGTCGACCATCGGCACCATCGTCGCGATCACTATCGCCAAGGCGCTCACCGGGCTGCGCGTCAGCGAAGAGGTCGAACGCGAAGGCCTCGACCTCGGCGAACATGGGGAACGCGCCTACAATAATTGACGAGACAGGACACCCGCCGCCGCACGCTCTCCTCTTGCAAAGGGCGGCGGGGTCCTACCCAGGTTCCTCCTGCGAACCACTGGCCGGGCGCCTTGGCTCCCGGCCACTTTTTTGTGCGCAGCATCGGCGCGATCCCGCGCTTTGCCGGGCCTTTCCAAGCCCCCCGAATGACTGCACAAAATTTCAGCTTGGGTGCCGCAAATTTAGTCTTTGCAACATGACATTAATATGGCATTCAGTCTGCCATGAGTTTCAGGAGGGGAGAGCCTGAAAGGCTGGGCCGGGACGAAAGTTCCGGCCCTCTTTTTTTGCCCTGAGCGCATCGGACTTGGAAATCCGTGGTTTTTTGCTTGGCCGGGCGGTCCGCCCGTCGATTCGCCGATCGCCGAATCCTCCCAGCGGATCGTTCTTTTCTCAGGCGCTGTATTTTTTATTTCACGCGAAGGCGCGAAGAAGTTGGCTTGGGCCGACAGACCCCTTCCTCCATTCACCGATGCGCCTTGTCGCGACGTTCAAAAGGGAAAGCCGCTTCGCGGCAAATACGACCTCTTCGCGCCTTCGCGCCTTCGCGTGAAACAAAATGGCACCACCCTGACGGCCGATGCCGGGCCACGGAGGTTAAGCCGGGTGCGGCATGACGGATCGAGGAAAGGTCGCGGCCTATCGCCGACCCGCTACCGACCCTTCGCCAGACCCCAGCGCCGCCTTCACGAAATCGGCGGCGCGTTCGCCGATCATGATGCTCGGCGCATTGGTGTTGCCGCTGACGAGGCGCGGCATGACGCTCGCGTCGGCGACCCACAGCCCCTCGATCCCGTTCAGCTTCAGCGCCGGATCGACCACCGCGTCGGCGTCGCTCCCCATCCGGCATGTGCCCACCGGATGATAGACGGTGTCGGCGCGGCTGCGGATCAGCGCGTCGAGCGCCGCATCGTCATCGAGATCGACCGGGTGCCGATCGGCACCGGCATAGTCCGACAAGGGCGGCGCGGCTACGATGCGGTGCATCATCCGCACCCCGGCGCGCAGCGTCGCCATGTCGCGCTCGTCGGTGAGGAAGCCGGGGTCGATCAGCGGCGCGGTCGCCGCATCGTCCGACGCCAGCGCCACGCTCCCCCGGCTCTCGGGCCTCAGCACGCAGGCGTGGCACGAAAAGCCGTGCCCCTTCACCTTGGCGCGCCCATGATCCTCCAGCATCGCGGGGACGAAATGATATTGCACGTCGGGCGCGGGCAGGTCGGGCCGCGATTTCCAGAAGCCCCCCGCCTCGGCAAAGCAGGTCGTCAGGATCCCGGTGCGCCGCGCGCGATGCTCGAGGATCGCCTTCACCATCCGCCACGTCCCCGACAGGCTGTCGCCGAACGGATCGGCCGAGCGCGTCCCCCAGCTCGACACATAGTCGATATGATCCTGCAAATTCGCGCCGACGCCGTCGCGGCCGAGGACGACATAGATCCCCTTGTCCTTCAGATGCGCCGCGGGACCGATCCCCGACAGCATCAATATCTGCGGGCTGCCGAACGCCCCCGCCGACAGGATCACCCCGCCGCGCGCGCGTAATGTCTCGCGTTTCGACCCGCGCCGGATCACGACGCCGGTTGCGCGGCCGTCCTCGACGACGATCTTCTCGACCAGCGCGCCGGTGCGCACCGTGAAATTGGCCCGCTCGCGCAGCGGCTCGACATAGGCGCGCGCCGCCGACCAGCGCTCGCCCGCCTTCTGCGTCACCTGATAGAGGCCGAACCCTTCCTGGCTCGCGCCGTTGAAATCGGCGGTGCGCGGCAGTTGCAGCGCCGCCGCGCTCTCGACGAAGCGCCGGCTCGTCACATTGGGCCAGCGCTGGTCCATGACGTTCAGCGGCCCGTCGCCGCCGTGGAAATCATCGGCGCCGCGCTCATTGCCCTCGCTGCGCTTGAAATATGGCAGCACGTCGGCATAGCTCCACCCCGTCGCGCCGAGCGCCGCCCATTGATCGTAATCGAAGGCGTGGCCGCGGATATACACCATCGCGTTGATCGCGCTCGACCCGCCGAGACCGCGCCCGCGCGGCTGGTATCCGGTGCGGCCGTTCAGCCCCCTTTGCGGCACCGTTTCATATTGATAGTTCGAGGCCTTGGGGATGAAGGGCATGAAGCCCGGCGTCTTGACCCGGACCGTATCGTTGCGCCCGCCCGCCTCGACCAGGCACACGCTGCGCGTGCCATCCTCGGCAAGCCGCCCCGCCGCCGCGCTCCCCGCGCTGCCGCCGCCGATGACGATGATGTCGAACTGATCCATATACCGCTCCCTCGCCACCCGTCCGGTGGTCATTCGAGACTTACATGAATGTCATTAGGGAACGAGGCAAGGAAAACACGTCGCTCCCGCGCAGGCGGGGGCAACGAGAAGAGGTTCACGCGGAGACGCGGAGACGCGGAGAAAAACAGAAAGCCGTTCGCCCTGAGCTTGTCGAAGGGCCGTTCTTTTCATCAAGGAGGGCAAGAAGAACGGGACTGGGATATCTTTCCGCGCCTCCGCGTGAACAAAAATCTCTGCGTTCTCTGCGCGAATCTTTTCCGCCCCGGCGGAGCGGCTATTCCGCCGCTTCCTCCGCCGTTCGCCCCGCCGCCCAGCGCTCCTTGATCGTCGCGCTCGTCGCGCGGCTGCCGTCGTGGCTCCAGCCGGGCTCGCGCCACATATAGGAAAGCTTGTGCCGCCACGGCGCGTGCCACACATCCTTCGCGATCCCGACCCATTCGTGAAACGCGGCCCACAATATGTTGAAGCTGCCGAGCTGCTTGACGATGCCGTAGCGCACCGGCTCGTCGTCGCGCTCGGCGACGAAGCTGCCGAACATCCGGTCCCAGATGATGAACACCCCCGCATAATTGGCGTCGAGATAGCGCGGATTGACGCCGTGGTGGACGCGGTGGTGCGACGGCGTGTTCATCACCGCCTCGAACCATTTCGGCATCCGCCCGATCGCCTCGGTATGAATCCAGAATTGATAGATGAGGTTCAGCCCGGCGCAGAAAAAGACCATCGCGGGCGGAAAGCCGATCAGGAACAAGGGCAGGCGGAACAGGAAGGTCAGGCTGAAAAAGCCCGTCCACGTCTGCCTGAGCGCGGTCGACAGATTATAATGCTGGCTCGAATGATGGATGACGTGGCTCGCCCAGAACCAGCGCACGCGGTGCGCGCTCCGGTGAAAGACATAATAGGCCAGGTCGTCGAGGAAGAAGCAGAGAATCCACGCCCACCACCAGCTGCGAAACGCGATCCCGATGTCGAACAGGCGGAATTGATAGACCCACACCGCCATGCCGATCACCGCCGCGCCGACCGCCGCGCCCGCGACCTGGCTGATCGTGCCGAGCATCAGCGAGGTCAGCGTGTCGCGCGCCTCGTAGCGGCTCCGGTCGCGGCGCAGCGCGATCAGCATCTCGACGATCAGCAGCAGGATGAAACCGGGAACGGCATAGACGACGGGATCGGGCAGCTTATCCACAGTTCAAATCCCGCATCCGGCTCGCCCACATTCCCGCGTCCTTCCCCAATTGCAGCGTCACCGCGCCGAAGGTCTTTTCCGGCATCTTCAGCGTCAGGAAATCCTTGTCGAGCCGCCCCATCGTCGCCGCATCGACCGGCCGCGCCGCGAAATGATTGCCGTGCGCGCGCACCAGCATCATCCGCCCCTCGGCATTGCGGACGATCGCCGCAAAGCCCGCGCGGTCGCGCGCGACCTCGATGCCCTTGAACCCCGCCTCGGCCTCCTCGGCCAGCCGGATGGCATGATCGGCGTCGACGATGCGCGGGTCGGCGCCGAGCCCGATCCGCTTGACCAGCCAGGCGACGAACAGCACCGCGATCAGCGATACGCCGAGCTGAATCAACGCCGCCTGATTCATTTTTCCCCCGCGAGCGCGTCCAGCATCGGACGGAGGCCGGTCAGGTCATAGCCCGCCTTCGCCGCCGCCGCGACGATCGCCTCGACATCCTCGCCCGCGCGCGCGCGCGCCAAGGCCCAGAGGTGCGTCGAGCGCGTCCCCGAACGGCAATAGGCGAGGATCGGCCCCGTCGCCGCGGCGAGCAATTTGTCGAGCGCATCGATCTGCGCGTGGCTGAACCCCGCATGGCCGATCGGGATCGCCGCATAGGCCAGCCCCTCGGCCGCGCAGGCGGTCGAGATATGCTCGCCCTGCGGCGCCGCGGGCTCCTCGCCGTCGGGACGGTTGTTGATCACCATCGCAAAGCCTTGCGCCTTCGCCTCGGCGACATCCTCGATGCCGATCTGCGGCGCAACGCTGAACTGGGCGGACAGGGCTCGAAAATCGCTCATGCCCGCGATCTACTCCCGCCGCCCGCGTGCTGACAAGCGTGAAAGCCGCCAATACTACGATGGTGCGGTTTTCGATTTGTCTCACGCAAAGGCGCGAAGGCGCGAAGAAGAAAGAATATCTCACACAAAGACACAAAGAGGGCGCGCCCGGCCTGCGGCGTCGGCCCGTCGCCGCAGGCGACCTCATCAAAATGCGCTTCGCGCGGTTCTTCGCAGCGCCCATGGCGCGCGCCGCCCTCTTTGTGTCTTTGTGTGAGGTTCTCTTTTTTCCTTCTTCTTCGCGCCTTCGCGCCTTTGCGTGAGATTTCTTTCCCTAAAACTGCCGGATCACGTTCAGAAACGCATCGCCCCACGCCTCCAGCTTCTTCGCCCCGACACCCGGAATCGTCGCGAGGTCGGCGCGCGTCGCCGGTCGTTCGCTCGCCATCGCGCGCAGCGCCGCGTCGTGGAAGATCACATAGGGCGGCACCTGCGCCTCGGCGGCAAGCTCGCGCCGCATCGCGCGCAGCGCCTCGAACAACGGATCGCCCACGGGGTTCGCCGCCGCGCCGTCGCCGCGCCGCCCCGAACGCCCTCCCTCGCGCTGCGTCCGCTTCACCGGCGGCTCGGCCATCAGCACCGGCGTCTCGCCCTTCATCATCGCGCGCCCGGCGGGGCCGAACATCAGCCCGCCATGCTCGGTCGTCTCCAGCGCCTCGCGCGCGACGAGGGTGCGGACGAGCGGCTTGATCAGCCGCGCCTCCTCGCCCGCGACGATCCCGAACACCGATAATTTGTCGTGCCCGCGCCCCACGATGCGCTCGTCGCTCTTGCCCGTCAGCACCGCCTCGACATGCCCGGCGCCATAGCTCTGCCCGGTGCGATAGACCGCGCTCAGCAATTTCTGCGCGAGCACCGTCGCGTCGATCTGGCGCGGCGGATCGAGGCAGGTGTCGCAATTGCCGCAGCGCTCGGGCGGAGTCTCGCCGAAATGGCGCAGCAGCAGCGCGCGGCGGCATTCCACCGTCTCGACCAGCGCCGCCAGCGCATTGAGCCGTGCCCGCTCGCCCGAAATACGCGCCTCCGGCAATTCGCCGAGCCGCATCCGCGCGCGCGCGAAATCGTCGGCGCCCCACAGCATCAGCGCCTCGGCCGGGTCGCCGTCGCGCCCCGCGCGCCCCGTCTCCTGATAATAGCTCTCGATCGATTTCGGCAGCCCGGCGTGGGCGACGAAGCGCACGTCGGGCTTGTCGATCCCCATGCCGAAGGCGACCGTCGCGGTGACGATCCCGTCCTCCGACGCGACGAAATCATGCTGCACCCGCGCGCGCCGTTCGGGGTCGAGCCCGGCGTGATAGGCCGCGACCGGCCGCCCCGTCGCCGCCGCCAGCTTCGCCGCCATCCGCTCGGTCCCGTCGCGCGTCGGGCAATAGACGATCCCCGGCCCCGGATTGGCGGCGATGAAATCGGTGAGCTGCTTCGCCGGGCTGACGCGCGGGCTCACGCGATAGCGGATGTTCGGCCGGTCGAACCCCGCGAGCACCAGCCCCTCGGCCGGAATGCCGAGCTGGAGCAATATGTCTTCGCGCGTATGCTTGTCGGCGGTCGCGGTCAGCGCGAGCCGCGGCACCCCTGGAAAGGCATCGAGCAACGGCCGCAGCAGGCGGTAATCGGGGCGGAAATCATGCCCCCATTCGCTGACGCAATGCGCCTCGTCGATCGCGAACAGCGCCGGTGCGCGCGCCTCCATCAGCGACCGGAATCCCTCGCCCGTCGCACGTTCGGGCGCGATATAGAGCAGGTCGAGCGCGCCGTCGCGATAGGCCTGCCGCGTGTCGGCGAAATCGGCATCGACGCTGGTCAGGCTGGCGGCACGAATCCCCGCCGCGCGCGCGCCGCGAAGCTGGTCGTGCATCAGCGCGATCAGCGGCGACACGACGACGACGCAGCCGTCGAGCGCCACCGCGGGAAGCTGATAGGTCAGCGACTTGCCCGCCCCGGTCGGCATCACCGCCAGCGTCCGCTCGCCCGCCATCACCCGCGCGACGACCTCGGCCTGGCGGCCGCGGAAGGCATCGAAACCGAAAGTGGATTTGAGAAGCGGGAGGAGCGCGTCGGCGGACATTGTGCGGTGGCGATAGGGCGGATGGTCAGGAGAGGGAAGCCCCGACCTCGTCAATATCGGCAGCAAATACCCAATCTTGTCACCCCCGCGAAAGCGGGGACCCAGGGCGGGGTCAGCCGACGCAGGCCCTGGGTCCCCGCTTTCGCGGGGATGACAAAATTTTGGGAAGGGGGAGAGTTACGCCCCCGCCAGCATCGCCCGTTCCGCCATCCGCGCCGCGGTCTCGCGCTCGGCCATCACGACATGGTCGGCGCCGCGCCGCACCAGATCGTCGACCTCCTCGTCCGAATGCGCGCGCGCGACGATGACGAGCTTCGGATTGATTTCCCGCGCCCGCCGCACGATCGCGCCTGCCTCGGCCCCCTCGGGAATCGCGACGAGCAAGGTCCGCGCCGTGTCGAGCCCCGCCTTGCGCAGCACGCTTTCCTTCGTCGCGTCGCCGACGATCACCGTCACCCCCACCGCCTCGGCGGCCGCGGCCATGTCCTTCTGGTCCTCGATCACCACCAACCCCGCGCCGCGCCCGCAGATCAGGCTGCCGATATGACTACCGACGCGCCCATATCCGATGAGGACCATCCCGGCGCCCGCCGGCGCTTCGCTCACGGGCTCAGCTTCGGCCTCGGGCGCGTCTTCCTCTGCCCGGATGCGCCGGACCATCAGCGTGAAGAGGATCGGATTGAACAGGATCGACAGGATCGACCCCGCGAGGATCAGGTCGCGCGCCTCGGGCGGCATCACTTTCAACCCGACGCCGAGCCCCGCGAGGATGAACGAGAATTCGCCGATCTGCGCCAGACTGACCGCGATCGTCATCGCGGTCTGGTTCGGATGGCCGAAGGCGCGGACGATCGCATAGGCGGCGAAGGATTTGCCGAAGACGATGATCGCCACCGTCGCGATCAGCGGCAGCGGCTGCTCGACCAGCACCTTGGGGTCGAACAACATCCCCACCGAGACGAAAAACAGCACCGCAAAGGCGTCGCGCAGCGGCAGCGTCTCCTCCGCCGCGCGGCGGCTGAGCTGCGTCTCCCCCAGGATCATCCCGGCAAAGAAGGCGCCGAGCGCGAAGCTGACGTCGAACACCACCGCCGCGCCGAACGCGACCCCCAGCGCGATCGCCAGCACCGCGAGGCGGAACAGCTCGCGCGACCCCGAATGCGCGACCCAGTGCAGCACCGCGGGCAATATCCGCCGCGCGACGACGAGCATGAAGGCGACGAAGCCGACGACCTTGACCAGCACGATCCCCGCCGACTGGAGCAGTCCCGCGCCGCCGCCCTCATCGCCGCGCGACCCGAACATCGCAGGCAACAGCACGAGCGCGAGCACCATCGCCAGATCCTCGACGATCAGCCAACCGACCGCGATGCGCCCCTTCTCGGTCTCGACCATGTCGCGCGCCTGCAACGCGCGCAGCAGCACCACCGTGCTCGCGACCGACAGCGCGAGCCCGAAGATCAGGCTGCCCGCGAAGGACCAGCCGAGCCACAGCCCCAGCATGACGCCAAGCGCACTCGCCACCGCGATCTGCACGATCGCCCCCGGCACCGCGATCCGCCGCACCGACAAGAGGTCCTTGAGCGAGAAATGCAGCCCGACCCCGAACATCAGCAGGATCACGCCGATCTCGGCGAGCTGGAGCGCGAGCCCCGTATCGGCGACGATCCCCGGCGTGAACGGCCCGACCATCACCCCCGCGAGCAGATAGCCCGCGATCGGCGAAATACGCAGCTTATGCGCGAGCGCCCCCATCAGAAAGGCAACGCCAAGCCCGGCGACCAGGGTGCCGATCAGGGTGGTGTCGTGCGGCATAGGGCAGCGTAAAGGGCGCGGGGTCGCACGGTCAAGCAACTCAAGTGATTTTGTTGCGATTGGGAACTCGGCGCTGAATGCGAGGGCGGCTTTGGGGTGGGGAGCGGACGTGAAGCCCTCTCCCCTTCAGGGGAGAGGGTTGGGGGAGGGGGGAGGTGCCCACGCCCTCCTAAACCGTCCCCTCTTCCTTCTTCGCCTGCGGCGCCCTCCTTTGCCTAGCCGAACCCGATGCGCTAGTCTGGAAGAGCGCTGGGATCAGGGAGCGGGGCGGACAGATGACAGAGACGAAACTCGCCTCCCGCCGCTGGCTGCGCTACCTCCACCTCCTCGGCTATATCACGACCGCAATCGTTGCGGCGCAGCTTCTCTTCATCGCCTATGTGGTCGGCGCCCAATGGTGGCGGCAACACCAAATGAATGCCGTCCAGCGTGAAAATACGCGGACGCATGTGAGGGCGTTGGCCGAGCAACCGCCGGATCGGGTTTCCGCATGGATAGCGGGTTTACTCGAAACGCTGCCGCCGGACAGCACCAGCGCACCCGAATCGCTTCGCATCGCTATCCTCCCTTCGCTTTCCACGCGAAGCTATGCCCTATCGATGACGCCCGCTGCCGATGGCCATGTCAGCATCGATTTCGTGACGGCGACCCAGAATCCCTGCGACGTTCGCACACCGCTTCGGATAGACCGGCAAACCTTCACCCTTGCCGAATCCGATTACCGTCCCTTCATCAACTGGTTCGACGCGACCACCGACACCTATGCCGGCAGCGAAGAACGCTGGCTCGATGGAACATCGCTCGCATTCGAGCGACGAAAGGCAACACGAACCACGTCCGGCGCCGGCAACATCCCGAGCCATTACGGCAAGCTCGCCGCCCGGCTATTGACGTTGCTGCGACCGCACCTCCACGGCCTCCCTGAGGATGCGAACTGGCACGTCGCGACGCCTGACGAAAGCTGCTCCCCCTAAACCGTCCCCTCTTCCTTCTCCGCCTGCTGCCGCGCCCACATGTCGGCGTAGAGGCCGCGCATCGCCAGAAGCTGGTCGTGCGTTCCCGTCTCGGCCACCCGCCCGCGATCGAGCACGACGATGCGGTCGGCGCCCGTCACCGTCGACAGCCGGTGCGCGATGACCAGCGTCGTGCGGCGGCGCGCGATGCCGTCGAGCGTGTCCTGGATCGCCGCCTCGGTGCGGCTGTCGAGCGCGCTCGTCGCTTCGTCGAGGATCAGGATCGGCGGATCCTTGAGCAAGGTGCGCGCGATCGCCACCCGCTGCTTCTCGCCGCCCGACAGCTTCAGTCCGCGTTCGCCGACCTCGGTCTCATAGCCTTGCGGCAGCATCGCGATGAAGCCGTCGATCGCCGCGCCCTCGGCCGCCGCCGCGATTTCGGCGGCGCTCGCGTCGGCGCGCCCATAGGCGATGTTATAGCCGATCGAATCGTTGAACAGCACCGTATCCTGCGGAACGATGCCGATCGCGGCGCGCAGGCTCTTTTGGGTCACCGCCTTGATGTCCTGCCCGTCGATCGTCACGCGCCCGCCCTGCGGGTCGTAGAAACGATAGAGCAGGCGCGCGATCGTCGACTTGCCCGCGCCCGACGGCCCGACGATCGCCAGCGTCTCGCCCGCGCCCGCCGCGAAGCTCACCCCGTTCAGGATCGTCCGGTCGGGCTCGTAACCGAAGACGACATTCTCGAACGTCACCGCGCCGCCGGTCACGATCAGCGGCCCGGCATCCGGCGCATCGCGTATCTCCGGCGGCGTGTCGATCAGGCGGAACATCGCCTCCATGTCGATCAGCCCCTGGCGGATCGTGCGATAGACCATGCCGAGCAGGTCGAGCGGGCGGAAAAGCTGCGCGAGCAGCGTGTTCACCAGCACCACGTCGCCGACCGCGAACTGCCCCTTCGACCAGCCCCACACCGTATAGGCCATCGCCCCCGCCATCGCGCTGTTGGTGATCAGGCTCTGCCCGACATTGAGCCAGGCGAGGCTGTTCTCGCTCGTCACCGCGGCGCGCGCATATTGGTCGGCGACGTCGCGGTAACGCGCCGTCTCGCGCTCTTCGGCGCCGAAATATTTGACCGTCTCGTAATTGAGCAGGCTGTCGACGCTGCGCCCGACGGTCAGCGTGTCGAGGTCGTTCATGCGGGTGCGCAGCGCGGTGCGCCAGTCGGTCACCCGCCGCGTGAAACCGATATAGACGACGACCATCAGCGCGGTCGCCCCCGCCAGCCCGAAACTGAATTTGGTCCAGAAGATCGCGAGCACCGCGACGAGCTCGATCAGCGTCGGCGCGATGTTGAACAGCAGGAAATAGAGCATCGTGTCGATGCTCTTGGTCCCGCGCTCGATCACCTTGGTGACCTCGCCGGTCCGCCGCGCGAGGTGGAAACGCAGGCTCAGCGCATGAAGGTGGGCAAAGGTCGCGATCGCGAGTTCGCGCGTCGCATCCTGCCCGACCCGCTCGAACACCACGTTGCGGAGATTGTCGAACAACACCCCGGCAAAGCGCGCCCCGGCATAAGCGACGACCAGCCCGATCGCGAGCGCGACCCCCGCTTCCATCCCCGGCGCCATCCGGTCGATCGCGGCGCCATAGAGAAAGCCCATCGAGATCTGCACGCCCTTCGACGCGAGTACGATCAACGCGGCAAGGACGATCCGCGCCTTGTGCCCGGCCTGCCCCGCAGGCCACAAATAGGGCAGAAAACGCCGCAGCGTCGCCAGGATCGGCGGTTCGCTGTGCTTGTCGGTGGAGAGGGCAGTATCGGGCGGCATGAGGAGCCCATGTAGGGTGCGCGCGTGCGGAGGCCAAGCGGTCCTTGTCGGCCAGCGAGCGATTGCGGTCGCCCGGCCTCTCCTAACTTTGTCATTCCCGCGAAAGCGGGAACCCAGAGCGTGCGTCGGCCAACCCCACACTGGGTTCCCGCTTTCGCGGGAATGACAAAAGTTGGAAAGGGCCGCTCAGCGCGCTTTCGACGCCCCCGCATGGCGGATGATGCGGTCGATCAGCCGCCGTTCCTCGCGCGTCGGTTCGGTGGGTTCGATCCCGGCATCGGCGGGTTTGCGGCGGCCGAACAGCGGACGGCGGACGGGAAGGAAAGGGGAATATCGCATCAAGGGCACCTTGCTGACGCGGCCGCCCCCAGCGCCGCAAAACCCCCGCGCCAACCCTCGCGCGCGGCGCCTTGCGCAAAGATTAAGAGGTAAGGTTACTGCTTCTTTTGCGGAACCGAGAAGGTGCCGGTGACGCGTCCGTTGGTGCCGCCGGTGATCGGATTGCCGTCGGGGCCGCGCGCCGCGCCGCGTCCGTCGACCGTCGCGCGGCCGCTGTTGAGGTCGATCACCAGCCGCCCGCCGCTCAAATGATTGCCGCCCTGGTTGAGCTGGACGTTGCCGACCATCGTGATCAGCCTTTTGTCGAGATCATAGATGGCGACATTGCCCTTCGCGGTCTCGTCGCCCTTGTTCACCGTCACTCCGCCGGTCGCGTCGAGGCGGTTGACGTCGGTGCCGCCCGAGCGCGTGTAGGCGACGGTCATCCGCGGCGCCTTCACCGTCAGCCCCGCCTGCGTCACCGTCACCCCGCCCGCCAGCACGACACGGTCGGCGCGGTCCTGCACCTCGATGCTGCCGGCGTCGAAATCGACCGGGGCATTGCTGTTGTGGTTGGCGAGCGCCTGCGCCCGCGCCGGGGCGCCGCCGCCGGTCGCGAGGATGCCCAGGCTGGTGAGCGCGAAGCCCGCCCCCGCGAGCATGGCGCTCTTCATCGTCCAAAGCCCCTTCATTTCTTCAGCGCTCCCTGGTTGATCCGAAGCTTGGCATTGCCCGACAGGCGCACGATGCGGCTGTCGAGGTCGGCGACAAGCTGGTTGGCCGAAAACCGGCCGATGTTCAACGTGCCGTCGACGCCGCCGGTGCCCGTGAGGCTGCGTGCTTTCAGGTCGATCGCGACATTGCTCGCGTCGATCGCATAGCCGTCGGCGCTGCGCACCTTCACCGTGCCGGGCACCGACACCTTCTCGCTATCCATATCATATTGCCCCTCGGCGGCGGCGATCGTCGCCGGGCCGTCCTTCAGGCGAATCGCGCCCGAAAGCTCCTGCATCCGCACGATCGGCTCGGCCGAGCTTTTCTGCACCGCGCTCCCCGCGAGCAGGGCAAAGGGCTGACCCTTCGAATCCTGGCCGCGATATTCGGCGCGCGTCACCTTCATCCGCTCGCTCGCCATGTCGACCTTGTCCTTGGCGAGCAGGAAGCTGATCTCGGTGCGCTGGGTGAAGGGCGAGAAGACGAGGACCGCGGCGATCACCCCGATGATCAGCGGCAGGCCATAGCGCAGGCTGCGCACGACGCGGTCGTGGCTCGACCCTTTCGCGGCCCACAGGCGGCGCATCGTGCGGTCATGGTCGGCGCGTTCGGACATGGTCTTTCTTGCGAATCGCTTTTCAGGTGTGCGCGAAAATATCGGTTTCGGGCCAGCCCTCGAGGTCGAGCGCCGCCCGGGTCGGCAGGAAATCGAAGCACGCCTGCGCCAATCCGGTGCGCCCCTCGCGCGCGAGCCGGGCGTCGAGCACCTCCTTCATCGCGTGGAGGAAGCGCACGTCGCTCGCCGCATAATCGCGCTGCGCGTCCGAAAGTTCCGCCGCGCCCCAGTCGCTCGACTGCTGCTGCTTCGACACGTCCTGGCCGAGCAGTTCGCGCACCAGTTCCTTGAGGCCGTGGCGGTCGGTATAGGTGCGAATCAGCTTCGAGGCGATCTTGGTGCAATAGACGGGCGCCGTCACCACCCCCAGCGCGTGCTGGATCGCGGCGATGTCGAAGCGGCCGAAATGGAATATTTTCAACCGGTTCGGGTCAGTGAAGATCGCCTTCAGCACCGGCGCGTCATATGTGCTGCCGGGCTTGAAGCGGACGAGGTGCTCGTCGCCCGATCCGTCGCTGATCTGGACGACGCACAATCGGTCGCGCAGCGGATTGAGGCCCATGGTCTCGGTGTCCACCGCGACCGCGCCGGGGCCCAGCGCGCCCTCGGGCAGGTCTTCTTCGTGAAAATATACGGTCATGGGCCTGCCTTAGGCGAAGGCGCCGCGCCGCTCAATGACTGGTTTCGCCGGGGAGGGCGCGACCGGCCCGGCTCCGCGCAAAGCCAGCAAAATTGCCTATCGCTGCCATGAATTTTCTGTTCGCAGACTGTGGATAATTAGGTTATATCTTGCGTTCTTGGCGGCACGGGGCGAGTCTGTGCCCATGGTGAACTGCGTCCCCGTCCGGCGCAAGGAGCCGGTTCAATGGGGTGTGGACGACCGAAAGCGACTAACAGACTATGAGTTTCAACAAGGATCGCCGCGGCCAGCGGGGACGCGGCAAGCGCGATGATTTCGGCAATTTCGACAGCTTTGAACCCGCACCCTATGGCGGCGACAGCTATGGAGGCGGCAATCGCGGCGGTGGCTTCGGCGACCGCGGCGGTTTCGGCGGCGGTGATCGAGGCGGCGGCTTCGGTGGCGGCGATCGCGGCGGCTTCGGCGGCGGACGCGGCGGCGGCATGCCGGCGCAGGTCGTCGGCGAGGGCCAGGGCACGGTGAAATTCTTCAACCCGTCGAAGGGGTTCGGTTTCGTCGCGCGCGATGACGGCGGCGAAGACGTCTTCGTCCACATCAGCGCGGTCGAGCAGGCGGGCCTCCAGGGTCTCGCCTCGGGCCAGCCGCTCGGCTTCACGCTCGTCGAACGCAACGGCAAGGTGTCGGCCATCGATCTCAAGATCGAGGGCGAACCGATGCCGATCGAGGAATTTGCACCGCGCCGCGACGACCGTCCGGCGCCCGGCGGCGCCCGCGGCCGGCGCCAGCTGACCGGCGAGCGCACCTCGGGCACGGTCAAGTTCTTCAACACGACGAAGGGCTTCGGCTTCATCGCGCGCGACGACGGACAGGCCGACGCCTTCGTCCACATCAGCGCGGTGCAGCGCGCCGGCATGGCCGGCCTCAACGAGGGCGACCGCGTCGCTTTCGACATCGAGGTCGACGATCGCGGCAAATTCGCCGCGGTGAACCTGCAGCCCGAATGAGCGGCACGCTTCGCTGAAAACGGAAAGGGCGCCCGCGGGCGCCCTTTTTGTTTACGATAATCGGCCGCTTTCGGCCGGAAGCGGACGCCCGGCATCTCCTCACTTTGTCATCCCCGCGAAAGCGGGAACCCAGTGCGTGCGTCGGCTAACCCCACACTGGGTTCCCGCTTTCGCGGGAATGACGAAGGTGGGGAGGGGCGGCTCCCCACCCCAAAACCGGTTCAATACCCCAAAGTCGCCTCGAGGAACCAGATCCGCTGCTGCGTCTCGTCGGCCCAGCCGTCGACCAGCCCGCTCGTCGCGATGTCGCCGTCCGATTCGGCCGCGGCCTTGGTTTCCTTGAGCTGGCCGAGCAAGGTCCGGTTATCCGCTGCCAGCGCCTTGATCATCGCATCGGGCTCGACCGCCGCCGCATCGTCGTCCTTGATCGACTGGCGCCGCGACACGTCACCGATCGAGCGCAGCGTCGGCGCGCCATTCTTGCGCACGCGCTCGGCGATCAGGTCGGTCGTCGCCAGAATCTGCGCCGCCTGCTCGTCGAACAGCAGGTGCAGTTCGCGAAAGCGCGGCCCCTGCACATGCCAGTGATAATTCTTCGTCTTGAGATAGAGCGCGAAGCTGTCGGCGAGCAGCGCGTTCAGCGCATCGGCGACGGCGGGCTGGTTCTTCTTGTCGGACATGGGAGAATCCTTTCTGTTGTGGACCCTAGATAGGATCAACACGCCGAAAAGGCCCATGGAAGCATTTGGTCGCTATCATCGATAAAAACGATGAAACCCGCAACGCGGATGGCTGTTACAGCCCGAAAGCCCCCATCGCGGTCCGCACGCCCCACAAAGCCAGAATCGCGGCGCTCCCCCAGCAAAGATAGGTTGCGCCGCGCCGTTCGCTGATCGCCGGGCCAAAAGCCAGAAAAGGCAGCATCGCGAGCACCCAGCCGGTCATTCCTCCCGCCGCCGCCCACAGCCCCGCACCGCTCGTCGCCGCGAGCGCGCCGATCAGAAAATGGCTGCGGTCGCCGAATTGAAGCGCCAGCATCCGCCCCGCCAGCATCACCGGCGACGCCTGTTCGGCCCCCGCATCGGCCAGCGGAGCCGCGCGCCATAGCAGCGCGACCGCCGCCGACAGCATCGCCGCCGCGACGAGTAGCTGGGCGACGCCCTGCCCGATCATCCGGTTTGCAACCGATCCCGCGAACGCCGCGACGAGTGCGTGAATCAGGAAAGCGCCGAACACCACGATCACCGTGGCGCGGCGATCCGGCCGCACGCTCAGTAGTTGAGCGAGGAAAAGCCCCGCGCGCCCGTCGGCATTGGCGAGCGCCACCGCGACAAGGGCGAGCATGATGGCATCCATGACAGTGGCCTGCGGCCTCGCCGCCGCCGCGTCAATGCCCCAATCGCATCGCGACCGACGCCAGCCACGCTTCCTGCGCGCCGCTGGGCAGCGGCCCGCGCGGTGCCGCGACCGCGTCGCTCATCGCGTCGAGATAGGTCAGGATCGCGGCGCGATAGCCGCCGCCCGCGACCGCCGATTCGAGCCGGCTCGCCAGCGTCTCGACCGCGCCGAAGCCATGGTCGCGCGCCAGGCAGCGGATGTCGTCGATGCCCTGCACGATCTGCGCCAGCGCGATATGCGGCAACGCTTCGGCCAGCGCCCCGATCTGCCCGCTGATGCGGTTCTGGATGTCCTCAAATGGATCGGTCTGGATCGCCATATTCGCCCCCTGTCCCTTGAGGGGACGATGCGCGCATATGGTTAAGACGCGGTTAGCGATGGCGTGTGGGCGAATCGGCGGCCTGAGCCTGCTTGCAGCGATACATGTCGCGGTCGGCGGCCGCCAATATCTCGGACTCGGTCGCCCCGGCGCGCAGCATCGCGACCCCGAAACAGGCCGACAGCGCGATATCGTGCCCGTCGTAAAGCGCCGGGGTCGCGCTCAGCACATGGCGCAGCCGGTTGATCTGGACGCGCGCGCCCTCTTCGCTCGACTGGTCGAGGATCAGCCCGAACTCGTCGCCGCCGATCCGCGCCGCGACATCGGTCGCGCGAATCGATTCGCCGAGGCGCTTGGCGATTTCCATCAGCGCGAAATCGCCCGCGGCATGGCCGAAGCTGTCGTTGATATATTTGAGCTGATTGACGTCGACGAAGACCACCGCGGCACTTTCGGCATGACGCTCGAAGCGCGCGAGCCGCTGGTGGATCGCGGTCAGGAAATAGCGGCGGTTGAACAGCGGGGTCAGTGTATCGCGCTCGGACACGCGCTCCAGCTCGGCGACCGCGATCTTCAGGATGCGGTTCTCGCGGCGAAGCCCGTCGCGTTCGCGGCGCAGTTCGCGCAGCTGGTCTTCGATGGAGTCGACGGATACAAAGCCGGTCCGGTCGACCGCTATCCGTGCCCCCCCTGCGATATCCATTCCCAGTCCCCGGTGCGACCCACATCTCTGCCGGCCGGATTGCCGACAGCTCTATCCATCTGCATCTGTTAGCCAAGACTGGATACCAATCGGTAAACGCGCGGCCCGAAATGCGGTGTGCCCCGCGGGCGTTGCCCCGCTGCGGGACAGTCGCTAGGGGGAAGGCGGCGGCGATTCATCGATCGGCGGCCGGGACAGGAGGGTGACGGATGGGCGATGCAGCCCCAGCGGTGGGCGTGATCATGGGCAGCCAGTCGGACTGGCCGACCATGGCCCATGCGGTCCATATCCTCGAGGAGTTCGGCATCGCGCACGAGGTGCGGATCGTCTCGGCGCATCGCACCCCCGACCGCCTGGTCGACTATGCGAAAAGCGCCGCCGGCCGCGGCCTCAAGGCGATCATCGCGGGCGCGGGCGGCGCCGCGCATCTGCCCGGCATGGTCGCCGCGATGACGCGCGTTCCGGTGCTCGGCGTCCCCGTCCAGTCGGCGGCCTTGAGCGGCGTCGACAGCCTCTATTCGATCGTCCAGATGCCCGGCGGCATTCCGGTGGCGACCTTTGCGATCGGTAAGGCGGGGGCGACCAACGCCGGCCTGTTCGCCGCCGCGCTGCTCGCGACCGAAAACACCGATCTGGCGCAAAAACTCGACGCATGGCGCGCGGCGCAGAGTGAAAGCGTCGCCCCCACCCCCGTTCGCGAGGGCTGAGTCCTTGCTGCCACCCGGCTCTACTATCGGCATATTGGGCGGCGGCCAGCTCGGCCGGATGCTCGCGATTGCGGCCGCGCAATTGGGCTATAAGGTTCATATCTACGCCCCCGACGCCGAAAGCGTCGCCGCCGAAGTCACCGCGCACCACAGCCAGGCCGCGTGGGACGACGAGCCGCGCCTCGCCGCCTTCGCCGCCGCCTGCGACATCGTCACCTTCGAGTTCGAGAATGTCCCCGTCGACACCGTCCGCTTCCTGTCGGGCCATGTCGCGGTGCATCCCGGCGCGCAGGCGCTGGAGGTCGCGCAGGACCGCCTCGCCGAAAAAAGCTTCGTCGCCGGTCTCGGCGGCCGCACCGCGCCCTTCGCCGCCGTCCCCGACCGCGCCGCGCTCGATGCGGCGCTGGCGGAGATCGGCGCTCCCGCCATCCTCAAGACTGTGCGCATGGGCTATGACGGCAAGGGGCAGGCGCGCCTTGCCGGCGCCGCCGACGCCGATGCCGCGTGGGACACGATCGGTCGCCACGCCGCGATCCTCGAAGGCTTCGTCGCCTTTGCGCATGAATTTTCGGTGATCCTCGTCCGCGGCATCGACGGCGAAATCCGCTTCTGGGATTCGCCCGTCAACGTCCACGAAGACGGCATTCTCAGCACAGCCAGCCTGCCGCCGCCGGATATCGTCCTGGCTCAGCAGGACGCGGCGCGCGCGATGATGGCGAAGGTCGCCGACGCGCTCGATTATGTCGGCGTCCTCACCGGCGAATTCTTCGCCACCGAGGCGGGGCCAGTGTTCAACGAGATGGCGCCGCGCGTCCACAACAGCGGTCACTGGACGATCGAGGGCGCGGTGACGAGCCAGTTCGAGAACCATATCCGCGCGATCGCCGGCCTGCCGCTCGGCAGCACCGCGACCCGCGCGCTGCCGGTCGTGATGCGCAACCTGATCGGCGACGGAATCGCGCAAATCCCCGCGCTGCTCGCCGACGAAAATTGCTGCGTCCACCATTATAGCAAGACCGAGGTCCGCGAAGGCCGCAAACTCGGCCATGCTACATGGTGCGGAGCCACCCCGGCATGAGCCGCCCCGAGATCACGCTGATCCTCGCGCGCGCCGCCAACGGCGTGATCGGCGCCGACGGCAGGATGCCGTGGCACCTCCCCGCCGACCTCCGCCGTTTCAAGCAACTCACCATGGGCCGGCCGATGATCATGGGGCGCAAGACCTTCGACAGCCTGCCCGCGATTCTCGAAGGGCGCCGTCACATCGTCCTCACCCGCGATCCCGATTGGCAGGACGAGGGCGCGGAGGCTGCGCACAGCATCGAGGAGGCGCTGAAGCTCGCCAACGCCCCACAGGTGATGGTGATCGGCGGCGCCGAAATCTATCGCCTGTTCCTGCCGCTCGCAAAGCGGATCGAGCTGACCGAGGTCGCGCTGGAACCTGCGGGCGATGCGACGATTGCCTATCCCGATGCGGCCGACTGGCAGGAAATCGCGCGCGAGGATCATGCCGCGAGCGACGGCCGCCCGGCCTACAGCTTCGTTACCTTCACCTGCAGGGCGGGCTAGACCGGATGGCACTCATCAGCATCGTCATTGCGAGCGAAGCGAAGCAATCCAGAGCGGTTTACGCACGCTCTGGATTGCCGCGCGGCTCCGCCGCTCGCAATGACGATGCTATTCAATCCGAAGCCGTGCTCTAGGGGAAGAAAAACATGCGTCGCTGGCTGATCGGCATATTCGCGCTGCTGCTCGTCGCGGCGGCCGCCTTCTTCCTCCTCGCGCCGGGCATGATCGAGCGCGGCACCAACAAGATCGACGGCAAGCCGCTGCTGCACGTCAGCGACCATGCCAAGGCGCTGCACAAGACGCTGACGATCGTCGACCTGCACAGCGACAGCCTGCTGTGGAGCCGCAATTTCCTGGACCGCGGGGCCCGCGGTCATATGGACCTGCCGCGCCTCGAAGAGGGCAATGTCGCGCTGCAGGTGCTGTCGAGCACGACCAAGGCGCCCAAGGGCCAGAATTACGACGCGAACAACGGTGACACCGACATCGTCACCGCGCTCGCGATCGCCCAGCTTCAGCCGGTGCGAACGTGGAACTCGCTGCTCGAACGCTCGCTCTGGCACGCCGAGAAGCTGCACCGCGCCGCCGCCGCCTCGGCGGGCAAGCTGGTCGCGGTCGCGACGCAGGACCAGCTCGACGCGCTGCTCGCCGCGCGCAAAACGAAGACGCCGCCGCCGGTCGGCGCGATGATGAGCGTCGAGGGATTGCACAATCTCGAAGGCCATATCGACAATCTGGACAAGCTCTACGCCGCGGGCGTCCGCATGGCGGGGATCACCCATTTTTTCGACAATGAGTTCGCCGGGTCGATGCACGGCCTGAAAAAGGGTGGCCTCACCCCGCTCGGCCGCGAGGTCGTGCGGCGGATGGAGGCGATGGGGATGATCGTCGACGTCGCCCATTGCAGCCATGCCTGCGTCGCCGACATATTGAAGATGGCGCGCCGCCCGGTCGTCTCCAGCCACGGCGGGGTGCAGGCGACGTGCAAGGTCAACCGCAACCTCTCCGACGACGAAATTCGCGGGGTCGCCGCGACCGGCGGCGTGGTCGGCATCGGCTATTGGGACGCCGCGGTCTGCGACACCTCGCCCGCCAGTGTCGCCAGGGCAATGAAGCATGTCCGCGACCTCGTCGGCATTCAATATGTCGCGCTCGGCAGCGATTATGACGGCGCCACGACGGTCCGCTTCGACACCTCGCAGCTCGTGCAGGTGACCGAAGCGCTGATCGAGGCGGGCTTCACCGACGACGAGATCCGCGCCGCGATGGGCGGCAACGCGATCCGCGTGCTCCGCGCGGGGCTGGTCCCGCTGACGCCCCCCCCCGCCGTCGCGCCAGCGCCATGATCCGTCTCGACGGCCACGACCGCATCCCCGACGCGCTGCGCGACGGCGTGATCGCGCTCGGCAATTTCGACGGCTTCCACCTCGGCCATCAGGCGGTCGTCGGGCGCGCCGTCCATCACGCGACCGACGACGCGCGGCCGTGCATCGTCGCGACCTTCGACCCGCATCCGGTGCGCTTTTTCAAGCCCGACGTCCCGCCCTTCCGCCTGACGACGCTCGCCCAGCGGCAGGAGCTGTTCGCCGCCGCGGGCGCCGACGCGATGCTCGTCCTGCCCTTCGACGCGACGCTCGCCGCGACCACGGCGGAGGATTTCATCACCGAGTTGCTGCTGGGTCGCTATGGCGCCGCGGGGGTCGTCACCGGCGCCGATTTCGTGTTCGGCAAGGGGCGCGGCGGCAATGTCGTCACCCTCGCCGATCACGCCCGCCGCCTCGGCTTCTTCACCGAAATGGTCGCCCCGGTCGACGACGCCGCTGAAGTCGTCTCGTCGAGCCGCATCCGCGACGCCCTGCGCACCGGCGATTGCGCCACCGCGACGCATCTCCTCACGCGCCCCTTCACCGTCCGCAATGTCGTGCAGCACGGCGACAAGAACGGCCGTCTGCTTGGCTTCCCGACCGCTAACCTCGACATGGGTCAATATCTGCGCCCGCGCTACGGCATCTACGCGGTCACCGGCCGCCTTCCCGATGGCCGCGTGCTCAAGGGCGCCGCCAATCTCGGCATCCGCCCCAGCTTCGACCCGCCGAAAGAATTGCTCGAACCGCATTTCTTCGACTTCGAGGGCGATCTCTACGGCCAGGAAATTGACGTCGCCTTCCACGCCTTCCTCCGGCCCGAGGCGAAATTCGACAGCATGGACGCGCTGATGGCGCAGATCGCGGCGGACTGCGATGAAGCGCGGGCAGCGCTCGCGCATATCTAATTCGCGCAGAGGCCGCAGAGTTTTTGGGACTCACGCAAAGGCGCAAAGGCGCGAAGAAAAGAGTTCGGGCCGAAAGGACCCATATTTTAGCAGCGCCGTGTTTCATTGGAACGTGGGATAGGGAAAGCCGCTTCGCGGCGAACGCAATATCTTGGCGCCTTTGCGCCTTTGCGTGAGATTTTTCTTCTCTGCGGTCTCTGCGCCTCTGCGCGAATCTTATCTCTCCACGTCTCCGCGTGAACCTTTGCGTGCCCGCAAAACTGCGCTAAGCGCCGCGACCATGACCGACAGCACGCCCACCGCAGAACAGCGCGATTACCGCGACACCGTCTTCCTGCCCAAGACCGACTTTCCGATGAAGGCCGGCCTGCCGCAGAAGGAACCGCTGATTCTCGCCAAATGGCTCGAGGGCAATCTCGAGGGGCAGATTCGCGAAGCCCGCAAGGGCCGCGACCAGTTCATCCTCCACGACGGCCCGCCCTATGCCAATGGCGACATGCACATCGGCCACGCGCTCAACCATATCCTCAAGGACATGGTCGTCCGCACCCAGACGCTGAAGGGCCGCGACGCGCCTTACGTCCCCGGCTGGGATTGCCACGGCCTCCCCATCGAGTGGAAGGTCGAGGAGCAATATCGCAAGAAAAAGCTCAACAAGGACGAGGTTCCGGTCGAGGAATTCCGCGCCGAATGCCGCGCCTATGCGCAGCATTGGGTCGACACCCAGCGCGAGCAATTGAAGCGCCTCGGCATCGGCGGCGACTGGGACCATCCCTATCTGACGATGGATTATGAGGCCGAGGCCACCATCGTGCGCGAACTGCTCAAATTCGCCGCGAACGACATGCTCTATCGCGGCGCCAAGCCGGTGATGTGGTCGCCGGTCGAAAAGACCGCGCTCGCCGAGGCCGAGGTCGAATATGAGGACATCGTCTCGACCCAGATCGACGTGGCGTTCGAGATCGTGGAAAGCCCGATCGCCGAGCTGATCGGCGCTTATGCGGTGATCTGGACGACGACGCCGTGGACTATCCCGGTGAACCAGGCTTTGGCTTATGGGCCGGAGATCGAATATGAGTTGATGACGCTTCGCGAGCGAGACTTGCCGCCCGAATCTGCATGGCTGGCCGGGAAACGTGTCCTCGTCGCAAAAGATCTAGTGAACGAGTTCCACAAGCGCTTGAACATCATCGTCGCCGACGATTGGGACGATGAATATACCGGATTCAAAGGCTCCGACCTCGCCGGCACCATCGCCCGCCACCCGATCTACAACCACCTTCGTCATCCCCGCGAAAGCGGGGACCCAGAGCGTGCGTCGGCCGACCCCACCCTGGGTTCCCGCTTTCGCGGGAATGACAAGGAGTGGGAGCGCGCGCTGGAATTTTACGCCCGCCCCCGCCCCTTCCTTGCGGGCGATTTCGTCACCACCGACAGCGGCACCGGCCTCGTCCATATGGCGCCCGACCATGGCGAGGACGATTTCGACCTCTGCAAAGCGAACGGCATCGACCCCGTCTTCGCGGTCGAGGGCGACGGCAAGTATCGCGCCGACTGGGCGTGGCTCGGCGGTCAGGGCAGCGTGATCAACCCCAAGTTCAACGCCCCCGACGGCCCGATTTGCACCGACTTGCGCGAGGCCGGCGGCCTGCTCGCCGCCAGCGCCGACTACAAGCACAGCTACCCGCATAGCTGGCGCTCGAAGGCGAAGGTCATCTATCGCTGCACGCCGCAATGGTTCGTGCCGATGGACAAGGTGATGACGCATATCGAGCCCAAGACGCGCGGCGAAAAGCGTTGGGAGAGCGAAGGCGGCGCGATCAACCCCGCCGAGGAAAGCCTCTGCGCCGCCCCGACGCTGCGGCAGGCGGCGATGCAGGCGATCGCCGACACGCGCTTCGTCCCCGCCAAGGGCCGCAACCGCATCGGATCGATGGTCGAGGGCCGCCCCGACTGGGTGCTGAGCCGCCAGCGCGCGTGGGGCGTGCCGATCACGCTCTTCGTCGACCGCAAGACCGGCCAGTATCTCAACGATCCGGTGGTGAACGACCGCATCGTCGCGGCGGTGCGCGAATCCGGCGTCGATGCGTGGAGCGACGAACGCGCGCAGGACTATCTCGGCGACGCCTACGACGCCGCCGATTACGAGCGCATCACCGACATTCTCGACGTCTGGTTCGATTCGGGCTGCACCCACGCCTTCGTCCTCGAAAGCGGCCGCTGGCCCGCGCTCGTCCGCCACGACGGCTCGACCCACAGCGCCGACCTCTATCTCGAAGGCAGCGACCAGCACCGCGGCTGGTTCCAGTCGTCGCTGCTGGAGTCCTGCGGCACCCGCGGACAGGCGCCCTACAAGGCGGTGCTGACCCACGGCTTCACGATGGACGCCAAGGGCTTCAAAATGTCGAAGTCGCTCGGCAACACGATCAGCCCGATCGACCTGATGCGTGACTATGGCGCCGACATCCTCCGCCTGTGGGCGCTGAGCGTGGACTTCACCGAGGATCACCGCATCGGCAAGGAAATCCTGACCGGCGTCGCCGACCAGTATCGCAAGCTCCGCAACAGCTTCCGCTACCTGCTCGGCGCCTTGGAGGGCTTCACCGAGGAGGAACGCATCACCGACGTTTCGGCGATGCCCGAACTCGAACGCTATATGCTGAGCCTGCTCGCCGACCTCGACGCGAAGATGGCGCAGGCGGTCGATGATTTCGACTATAACACATACACCCGCCTGCTCGCCGATTTCTGCAACGAGGATCTGTCGGCCTTCTATTTCGACATCCGCAAGGACGTCCTCTACTGCGACCTCGGCCCCGCCGCGCCGCTCGGCACCGACACCCGCCGCGCCTATCGCAGCGTGCTCGATGTGCTGTTCCACGCGCTGGTGCGCTACGCCGCGCCAGTGCTGGTGTTCACCAGCGAAGAGGTTTGGGGGACGCGCTATCCTGACGCGGGCTCGGTCCACCTCCTCGAATGGCCGACCCTTCCCGGCCTCTCCACCCTTCGCCATCCCCGCGAAAGCGGGGACCCAGAGCCTGCGTCGGCTGATCCCACCCTGGGTTCCCGCGTTCGCGGGAATGACGAATTGAAGGAACGTTGGGCAGAATTGCGCCAGCTTCGCAATCAGGTGAACGAGGCGATCGAACCGCTGCGCCGCGAAAAGATCGTGCGTTCCAGCCTGGAAGCGAACGTCGTCGTCGGCGACCATCTGGCGACGGGGTTCACGCCGCCCGACCTCGCCGAACTGTTCATCACCGCGTCAGTGGAACGGATGCATGGGGACGCCGTGACGATCACCCCCACCACCGACCACAAATGCGGCCGCTGCTGGCGCCACCTGCCCGAGGTCGCCGACGACGGCGCCTTGTGCAATCGCTGCGAGACGGTATTGGGCGAAGGATGAGCCAGCGCTCCCCCCATCTCGGCTTCGGCCTTCTCGTCGCGGCGGTTGCCTTCATCCTCGATCAACTCGCGAAGTGGGTCGTCACCGTGCCATTGTCGCTGGAAACCCAGCCCGGCCGGTCGATCGAGTTCACCTCCTTCTTCAACCTCACCTGGGCGCAGAATTACGGCATTTCGCTGTCGATGTTCTCCGACCAGTCGCCGACGACACGCTGGATTCTCGTCGCGGTGACCGCGGCCGTCGCGCTCGCCGTCGCGTTCTGGATGACGCGCGAAAAGGCAAAGGGCGACGTGATCGCGCTCGCGCTGATTCTTGGTGGCGCGCTCGGCAATATCGTCGACCGCGTGCGGCTCGGCTATGTCGTCGATTATGCCGACCTGCATTTCGGGTCGTTCCGCCCCTTCATGATCTTCAACGTCGCCGATGCGTGCATCACCATCGGCGTCGTTTTGCTGGTTGCGCGCGCGCTGCTCTTGGGCGAAAAGGCCCCAGCCGCGGGCGCCACGCCGTCCGCTGAATGAACGGGGCGAATTGGGAGTATTTAGTCAAGTGAACCGGACCACCGCCATTCTCGCCGCCTCGATACTCGCGACGACGCTGTCGGCCTGCGGATCGAACAGCCTGTTCAGCCGCGACCGCCCCGACGAAATGGCGGTGTCGCGTCAGGCGCCGCTCGTCGTGCCGCCCGATTTCGCGCTGACCCCGCCCGCCCCCGGCGCCGCGCGCCCGGGCAACGAGACCACCGCCGAACAGACGCTGAAAGCGCTCTTCGGCGGCGACGCGGCGCGCAGCGCGGCCGAAACGCAGGTCATCGGCAAGGCCGACGGCGACCGCGCCGACCCCGGCATCCGCAGCAGCGTCGGCAGCCCCGACACCCAGGTCGTCGACAAGGGCCTCGTCACCCGCGACATCGTCTTCGCCCCCGAAGGCGACGGCCGCGACGCCAGCGCCTCGATCCCCGGCGCCTGAACGCGTCGGCCGGAAGGATTTCCGGCCCGCCCGATCGACAGTTTCTATTCGGCCGCGGCGGGCAGATGCGCGACCAGCGCGCGCAGCGCCGCGACATGGGCGTCGAGCGCGGACGCACCGGCGCGGGTCAGGGACGCCCAGGTCCGCTGGCGCCCGCCGACCGCGGCCTTGCGCAAATGGACATAGCCGGCGTCGCCCAGCACCGCGAGATGCTTCGACAGCACCGAATCGCTGACGCGAGTGATTTCGCGCAGCCTGGCGAATTCCATTTCGCTGACTTTCGCGAGCAAGGCCGCGATCTGCAACCGCGCCGGCGGATGCAGCAGCATATCGATCGCCTCGACGCTCACGCCGCCCCCCGCATCAGTTCGCGGCGATAAATCCGGGTCCACGCGACGCTCGCACCCAGCGACACGACAAAGGCGATCCCCGCGATCCCCAGCTTCGTCGCCACCGACAGGCCGCTGATATGGGCATGGATTTCGGCCGCCATCGTGACGATCAGGGCGCCGAGCAAGACCAATGTCACCGGCAGCGTCGCGCCTTTGCGATATCCGTTGACGAAGACGCCGTAACGCCGCCGATCGTCGGTCACCAGCCACGCAACGCCCGCCATCGCGATGACGACGGACGGCAACTGGATCGCCGGGCCGAAGCCGACGCCCAGCACCAATATCGTCAGGACCGCGGCGAAGGCGGCGTGCCGCCACGGCGGGCAATAGGTGGCCTTCAGCGCAAGGTCGCGCTGCGCCGCATCGATGCTGTCGAGTGCGGCGCGGGCTTCGATCGGATTCATGAAACGGCTCCTTAACTTTCCAATATGGAAAGCGATAACCGTCTCTTTCCACATTGGCAAGTCTTTACTTTCCAGTCTGGAAAGAAATGCCGGCAGCTATCCCGCGACGACCCGCACCGGCATATGCGTAAAGCCATGCAGGAACGGGCTCGGCAGCCGTTCGGCCGGCCCCTGCGGCGCAATGCGGATGCCGCGCGCGACGATTTCCTCGATCAGCGTGCAGAGCTGGATTTCGGCCAGCCGCGCGCCGACGCAGCGGTGGATGCCATGCCCGAAGGCGACGTGCCGCCGCGCATTCTCGCGCCCGACATCGAAGACATCGGCGTCGGCGAACACGCTCTCGTCGCGGTTCGCCGAAATATACCAGAGGATCACCTTCTCGCCCTTGCGGAGCTGCTGGCCGCCGAGCTCGACGTCGCGCGTGCAGGTGCGCCGCATATGGGTGACCGGCGACTGCCAGCGGATGATCTCCTGCGCCGCATTGGGGATCAGCGTGCGATCGGCGCGCAGCCGGTCGAGTTCGCCCGGAAAGCGGTGCAGCGCCTCGACCAGCCCGCTCATCGAATTGCGCGTCGTATCGTTGCCGCCGACGATCAGCAGCGCGATGTTCGCGAGCCGCTCCATCGGGCTCAGATTCCCCATCGCCTCGCTATGCACCATGCGCGACAGCAGGTCGTCGCTCGGCGGCAGCGCCTTGCGCGCGGCGAATTCGGCGTCGAAGCGCGCGAGCATCGCCTGCATCTGCGCCATCCATTCGGCGCGATATTCCTCGGTCGCGGTCTCGGGCGAGACATTGCCGCCATAGTCCGACCAGCGCTTGAGGTCGTGGCGCTCTTCCCAAGGAAAATCGAACAGGATGCACAGCATCCCGATCGTCAGCGGCACCGAGACGCTTTCGACCCAGTCGAACGTCTCGCCGACCGGCAAGCCGTCGAACAGTTCGCGCGTCCGCTGCTTCACCGTCTTTTCGCGCTCGCTCATCTGGCTCGGGCTGAAGGCGGGGGAAATCACCCGGCGCTGCGCGGTATGCACCGGCGGGTCGGCGGCGATGAAATTGGGCAGATTCGATTGCGGCGGCGGGTCGGCGATGACGATATTGCCATTCTCCCACGATGAGGAGAAGGTCGCGGGGTCGAGCTCGACCGCCTGCACCAGCGCGTGCGTCGCCACCGACCAATAGCCGCCATAGGGGCTGTCGGGGCACCAGCTCACCGGCATCTCGGCGCGCAGCCGCGCGAACGGCGCGCGCCATTTGTCCTCGACATAGAGCGCGATGTCGCTGACATCGACCGGGCTCACCGCCCGCGCTTCGTCCACCACCGACGCCATGCCGTTCTCCCGCTATCGCTTCGTTTTGCGGGAGTGTAGCCGCACCGGGTCGCATCGCAAGCCGCGACGTGCGGAAAAGCGGGCCGTGCGCCGCGCGGGCCGCGGCGACGCACGGCCCCGGTTCACATCTTGCTCGCGGGCTTCAGCGCGGGCTTGGCCGCCATCGCGTGATGCTGCGCGGGCCGATGATGCTTCGCCGCGACGCGATGCTTCGCCGTGCGGTGCTTCGCGGCGTGGTGCTTTGCGGCGGCATGATGCTTCGGCACCGCGTGATGCTTCACCGCGGCGGCATGGCCTTCGCGCTGCATGCAATTGTCGGTCACGGTCTTCGAACAATAGGGCGTCGCGCCCTGGGCCGTCGCGGCCGTCCCCGACAGTGCGAACAGCGCGGCGGCGCCGAGCGTAGCGAGTGTGATCCTCAACATGATGGGCTTCCTTTCATCCCGATGGGGAGCAAAGCATGGCATCCCCACCATGGCGTCCCCACGTCCGCAACATTACAAAGGCGCAATGCGAGCGCCGGCATCGCTGGACACGCCGCCGCGCTCGGCCTAGAACCGCTCTATCCCCGGGGAGCCTGTGTGCAGAAACAGGTTGAGAGCGGAACAGCCCGCGACCCGTTGAACCTGATCCGGGTAATACCGGCGGAGGGAGGGTCGGTATTCCTAGCCCGGAATCCCCATCTTCGCTCCGATAACTGGAGCGAGAGCACATGGCCGACATCGATTCCCGCATTGAAGCGAAACTCGGCGCGATCGGCGTCACCACCGGGCCGATCCGCGGCAGCCGCAAGGTCCATGTCGCCAGCCCCACCGGCAGCGGCATCCGCCCAGAAATCCTTGTGGCGATGCGCGAGATCGACCTCGACCCGCACTCGGGCGAGCCTAGCGTCCGCGTCTACGACACCAGCGGTCCCTACACCGAGCCCAATGCGAGCATCGACATCGCCGGGGGCCTTCCAGAACTCCGCGCCGCCTGGATTCGCGCCCGCGGCGACGTCGAGGAGGTGACCCAGCGCGAGGTCCGGCCCGAGGACAACGGCCAGCTCGGCCCCGACCGCAGCGGCGGCGTCCCTGCCTTCCCCAACGTCCGCAAGCGGGTGCTGCGCGCGAAACCGGGGCAAAACGTCAGCCAGATGCACTACGCCCGCCGCGGCATCATCACCCCCGAGATGGAATATGTCGCGACCCGCGAAAATCTCGGCCGCGAACGCCTCGCCGAATATATCCGCGACGGGCAGGACTGGGGCGCGAGCATCCCCGATTACGTCACCCCCGAATTCGTCCGCGAGGAAGTCGCGCGCGGCCGCGCGATCATTCCGAACAACATCAACCACCCCGAAAGCGAGCCGATGGCGATCGGCCGCAACTTCCTCGTCAAGATCAACGCCAATATCGGCAACAGCGCGGTCGCGTCCGACGTCGCTAGCGAGGTCGACAAGATGGTCTGGTCGATCCGCTGGGGCGCCGACACCGTCATGGACCTCAGCACCGGCCGCAACATCCACGACACGCGCGAATGGATCATCCGCAACTCGCCCGTCCCGATCGGCACCGTCCCCATCTATCAGGCGCTGGAGAAGGTCGGCGGCATCGCCGAGGAACTGACGTGGGAGATCTTCCGCGACACGCTGATCGAGCAGGCCGAGCAGGGCGTCGACTATTTCACCATCCACGCGGGCGTGCGCCTGCCCTACGTCCCCCTCGCCGCCAAGCGCGTCACCGGCATCGTCAGCCGCGGCGGCAGCATCATGGCGAAATGGTGCCTCGCGCATCACAAGGAAAGCTTCCTCTACGACCGCTTCGACGAGATTACCGAGATTATGAAGGCCTATGACATCGCCTACAGCCTCGGCGACGGCCTCCGCCCCGGCAGCATCGCCGACGCGAACGACGAGGCGCAGTTCGCCGAGCTCTACACGCTCGGCGAACTCACCAAGCGCGCGTGGGAGCAGGATGTGCAGGTGATGATCGAGGGCCCGGGCCACGTCCCGATGCACAAGATCAAGGAGAATATGGACAAGCAGCTCGAAGCGTGCGGCGAGGCGCCCTTCTACACGCTCGGGCCGCTCACCACCGACATCGCGCCCGGCTACGACCATATCACCAGCGGCATCGGCGCCGCGATGATCGGCTGGTACGGCACCGCGATGCTCTGCTACGTCACCCCCAAGGAGCATCTCGGCCTCCCCGACCGCGACGATGTGAAGGTCGGCGTCGTCACCTACAAGCTCGCCGCCCACGCCGCCGACCTCGCCAAGGGCCACCCCGCCGCCAAGGTCCGCGACGACGCGCTGTCGAAAGCGCGCTTCGAATTCCGCTGGCGCGACCAGTTCAACCTGAGCCTCGACCCCGACACCGCCGAGCAATATCACGACCAGACGTTGCCAGCAGAGGGCGCCAAGTCGGCGCATTTCTGCAGCATGTGTGGCCCTAAATTCTGCTCGATGAAGATCAGCCAGGAAGTCCGCGACTTTGCGAAGCTGCAAAATCAGGACGGCGCGGGTTTTATCGCAGCGGAAGAGGCCGAGAAGGGCATGGCGGAAATGAGCCAGGTCTATGAGGACACCGGGCGCGAGCTGTATATGGGCGCGGGTGGTCGGGAGCATGATTGAATGGATAAAAATGGGAGCTGATGGCTAGGCCGCAGCTCCCATTCAATTTCGCGCCAGAATTGCGATCATCGCCACTCGGATTGAGGCCGCATCGTGGGCGTAATGGGCTTTGCGGTGATCGAGCGGACAAACGGCAATGACGTTGTCTACGGAATCTGGGCCGCCCTCGCTCAACGGAACTACGTGATGCGTTTCAAGATAAATTCTTCCGCTAGCGGTTTGAAATCCCGGTTCATTGCAATATTCGCATCTACCCTTCGAGCGCTTCAAGGCAGCCATACGCACATCTCTATTTCTTGAATAGACCGCGCTGCTCACCTGCTTACGCTCGACGTCTGCACTCAACGCGTCGCTGTCAAATTGATCCACATAGATCGACTGCCCGGCCCCTCTCGCGAGTACGAAGTCCCCTGTTTCGGTATCATAATGCCGAATGTGCCACGGCTCGGCGTCCAACTCTCGATGGGATACTTTGGAGGAATCTGAATTTGGGTCCTGCGTTGCTCGACGCTCGCCATGAACGATGAGAACTCGAATGGGCAAATTTTCTCGGGCGGCTTGAGCTGCGTCACGATCTAATTTTAGCCCTCTCGTAATCCACTGGGTCTTACCGCCATTAGCGCGATGATAAGCAGCGTTGCTCCGAAAATTGTCCCGATAGATGATGGTATCATCTTCAATTTTCATCGCATCATGCCAGAGATTAAAAATTGCGATTTTCTCTGGTTGGATGAACGACCAATCGTAGCAATATTTTGGATTTGCTTTAATTTTTCTCGGATTTGTCGCCGAAGCAACCCAATCTGACGTGTCGAAACCAAGGCTTTCGACCACATCGAATACGATCTGCTTGCGCCGTGGCCTCAGACTCTCCAATTCAGCGTGAAGATCCATATCACACCTCGGACGAACGATGTTTACAGGTTATCAGGCGAAAGATTTGAAAACAGATCGCGGGCGGTATCAGGAACCGGCAAATCCCAAGTGCACTGCACATCCATTCCAACAGATTGTGCAAAGCCCGAAAGCTTTTCGTCATCGCTGTATATTGCATCTGCCCCAGCCACCCGCGCAATCGCAATTATCTGGCGATCAAATTTCACCTTCTGCCATGGCTCTCCAGACGCCCCCTTCTTTGACCCTGCTTCTCTTGCTTCTCGTTCCATAAACGCCGTTTCAACAGCGGCGCGCTGATCGAATGGGATAACTCGCAATCGAGCCAATGTTTGAATCTTTTCGAGCAAGGCTGGAGCGCCGTCGCCCGCGTGGACCAACACTTCGGCCAAGACGGGAGTAGGAATTATAAGGGTATCGGCTGAGGTCAGGCTACCGATCAAACCCTCAATGCGTTCTTTTGCATAGGATAGCGGGCTCCCTGTCGATGGATCATTTGGTGGCCGAGCTCCCGGATTGACGATCAGTGTCAAAGTCGAATTGTCGAGGACGAGGATCATAGATCATCCTCACCTTCCTCGCGCCTTACGGCACGAGCATTCCAATACGCCTCCGGCGACATAAGATTGTTGCCTTGAACGGTCCTCAATTCAGCCAGGAAATCTTTGGGTAAACGCTCATCCAGCTTTTCGAAGCGATCGACTTTGAAGTCGAGCATCTTCCATTTGCCATCCGGTTGACGTTCAAACCGCCCATTGCCATGAAGCCTGACTATCGGGCCATAGAGCAAGGGGGCAAGTTCTCTTGCTATATCTCGGGTCATGCTCAAGTTGACATGCACCACTTCGCCATCCTGCAGGATGGCATGGGCCGTGCTATCGCGACCGCCAATGCTAACGATTTGCCCCTGAATCGCAGTATCCTCGCGAAAGGCGGGAAAAGATATCGGCTTTGGTCGGTTACGCCCCTCGAACGGCACCACAACCCGACCCGTTTCAGCTTCGGTCAAGGTAGCAATGGCATTGTCATTTGCTAGGAGATCGTCCAACTCCTTGCGCGCCTTCATCGCGTCCTTAGGTGCTTGCCCTAAACGGACGTTGTTAAGTCTCGTTTCGACCTTGGGCGCGTCAACGGCATCGACCTTGTGAACGAGTTTGGCGCTGCCTTCATCGACACGCAAAAAATGCGTGTGTTCAGCATGTCCAATCATTCGCGACAGAGCCGCCAAATACTCCGCTAACCGACCCATCGGCAGGGTATCAGGCGTGAAAACGTCAATACGGAAGACATATTCAATCGGACGCATCCGCTGTCTCCCATAAGAATGCCACGGCTGGAAATAATTTAGCAGAATCAGCGACTTGGTCAATGGCTTGTAAGTGACTCAATTCGTTCGATTTCCTTCGTATAACCAGCCAATCGAGTGAGCGTTTATCGGAAAAGATATAATAGTCCCCTCGCCAGCCGCCAACACTACGGATTACGGGGATTACGGTGACAGCTTACTAGGGGATTACGGTGACAGCTTACTAAATTCCCAAACTCCCCCTTGGCGCCGTGACCAATCGGCCCCCTTCCTATTTCACACACCCCACCCCCAAAACCCCTTTCCTAAAAAACCCCCGTCTGGTTCATCCTGTCGGATGAAGCACGACAAGATTACCCCCGACCTCGCCGCCATTCGCGCCCGCGCGCATAATGCGAACAAAACGCCCAGTCCCGTTCGCATCACCAAGGCGCGCCGGGCGCCGCCCGCCGGCGACCGCACGCTTGCCTCCGCGCACGAATTCGTCCCCGCGTCCTCGCGCGAGCGCCGCGATGGCGGGACGCCCGAAAAGCAGATCGCCTTCATCGAGGCGCTCGGCGAATGCGGCTGCGTGACCGAGGCGTGCGAGCGCCTCGGCCTGTCGCCGTCGACCGCCTATCGCCTGCGCCGCCGCGTCGACGCTTACAGCTTTCGCGCCGCATGGGATGCCGCGTTCGACTATGCGATCCGCCGCCTGTCCGACGCCGCCTTTTCGCGCGCGCTGCACGGTGTCACGCGCCCGGTGTGGTTCCAGGGCGAACAGGTCGGCGAGCGGGGCTATTATGACGAGCGGCTGACGATGTTCCTGCTGCGCTATCGCGACCCCGACACCTATGGCGCGTGGCGCGACCGCCGCCCCGATGCCCGCGCGATCGACCGCAGCGGCAACAAGGATGTGCGTTGCCGTTAGGCCTGAATTTCGGCGGTCGCCGCGCGCTCGATCGCGCGGCGCCAGCCGGGTTCGGGGGTCAGCAGGAAGATGTCGGCGAGCGCGGCCTCGATCGCGTCGGCGGACAGATAGCGCTGCTCGATGGTGCCGTCCGTGCGCCGGATCGTCAGCCGGTTGTCGCGGAGGCCATGCCGCGCCTCCGCGGTCGTCCGCGCCGCGACGAGCTGGTGCCGGAAATGCGAGGACGGATGCTGCGACGTATACCAGTTGCCAATCTCATAATCGATCGCCGGTGCGGGCGCGGCCTCCAGGTCATAGAGCGTCTTCCACGCCCCCGCGATCTCGGCCTCGACCCGGTATCCGGTATCGAGCGGCTGGACACGATAGCTTTCGTGCCGCGTCGGCTGCGGCTGCGCATCGCCGAGCGCGAGCGGCTGCGGCGGCACCGCCGCGCCGAAGCCGACATCGGCCAGCCACGCCCGCCCATCGATCGTCACGCGCACCACCATATGCGTGCGCCCCGTCGGCGGCGCATCCTCGGGCAGCATCCAGCGCACCCGGCCGAGCAGCCCCTCGGCCGCAAAGCCGATTGCCTGCAGCACGCGCAGGAACAGGCCGTTCTGCTCGAAGCAATAGCCGCCGCGACGGCGATCGATCAGCTTCGCCTCGATCGCCCGTGGGTCGATGTCGACGCCTTCGCCGGTCAGCGCGTCCATCGCCTCGAACGGGATCGCCGCCTGATGCGCCGCCTGCAAAGCGGCGAGCGTGGCAAGCGTCGGGGCGACCGGGCCGGCATATCCGATTCGCGCCAGATAGCGGGCGAGGACGTCATCGCCGGCCGGTGCCGGACCGGGGAAATCGCCATCCGAAGCGGGGGCGTCAAAGCGGTGCAACATGGGCCGACCATCCTTTCGCGAATCGCAGGCCCATTCCTATGAAAGCTCAAGCCCGGTTGAGATCAAGCACCGAAATCGGTCGGCGGAGCGGCCTCAGCGCTCGTCCCTGTAGAAGGGCCGGTCGCCCGCGATCGTCACCCGCTCCATCCGCCGCACCGCCGGGAAATAGTCCGACGCGGCATAATGCTGCGCGGCGCGATTGTCCCAGAAGGCGATCGAGTCCGGCTCCCAGCGGAAACGGCACTGATATTCGGGAATCGCCGCCTGCGCATAGAGATGCGCGAGCAGCCGGTCGCTCTCCTTCGCCGACAGCCCTTCGACATGGCTGGTGAAGGCGGTGTTGACATAGAGCGCCTGCTCGCCGGTTTCGGGATGCGTGCGCACCAGCGGATGGACCTGCGGCGGATATTGCTTGTGCAGTTCCTCGACCGGCTTGCCCAGCCGCCCCGCAAAGACGCGCGCGATGTCGTGCACCGCGGTCAGCCCGCGACAGAACGCCTGCATCGCCGGCGACAGGCCGCGAAACGCCGCGGCCATGTCGGCGAACAGCGTGTCGCCGCCGACCGGCGGCACCTCGACCGCGCGAAGGATCGACCCCAGCGAAGGCTCGGCGCGCCAGGTGACGTCCGAATGCCAGGCATTTTCCTTGCCCTTCGAATCGGGGCCGTGCGCGATGTGCAGCACCTCGGGATCGGGCTGACCCTTGGGCGTCGCGGGATGGATTTCGAGCGTGCCGAAGCGGCGGGCAAAGGCGATATGCTGCGCGGGGGTGATGGGCTGGCCGCGAAAGAAGACGACCTTGTGCGCGAGCAGCGCGGCACGGATTTCGGCGATGACCGCGTCATCCTGCTCCTGCGACAGGTCGATGCCCGAAATCTCGGCCCCGATCGACGGGGTCAGCGGCGCGACCTTCAGCCGCGCGAAGCTCTGCGGCGATGCGGCGACGTTCATGCCATTCTCTCCTTGCTCCCGAAGCGGGCATTAGGCGAGCGCGGGAACGCCGAGTCAAGCTCAGCGACGTCTTTCCTTCGCCTTCGCCGGCCCCTGCCGCGCCACGGCCGCGCGCCGCGCCACCTCCGCGCGATAGCTGTCGCACACGCCGCCCTTGGGCCATTTGGCGCAATAGTCGCGCCAGAAGGCGAGCTGCTCGTCGGTCATATGGTCGGACTTGGCGGGCTTTTCGCCGATCTTGCGCGTCTCGCCGAGCACCGAATCGGACAGCGCGGTATCGACCGTATATTGCGCCGCGGCCGGCACCGCCGCGCCGAACGCCAGCGCCGCCGCGATCATGGGCAAGCCTGTCTTGGTCATCATCGTCTCCCCTTTGAGCGACGAATCAACCCCGCGGCGCGTCCGAAAGTTCCGCCCGGCGGCCGCCTATGTCCTTGATCGCGCGGGTTTCGCGAGATTCGCCTCGACCGCACCGCGCACCAGCGCCTTGAAGGCGGCGGCATCGATGCCGTCGCCCTCGAACAGGTCGATCGCGCGCCGGACATTGCCGTCGAGGCCGGCGTTGAACAGCCCCGCCGGATCGGCGACCGCCGCGCCCCTGGCAAAGGTCAGCTTGACCTTGTCCTTATATGTTTCGCCGGTGCAGATCACCCCCGCGCGTTCCCAGGTCGGCACGCCCGCGGGGTTGGTCGGCTTGCGCCATTTGACCGCTTCCTCGATCGCGAGGTCGGCCTCGCGGATCAGCGCGCGCAGCCTCGCCAGCGTCGCGCCGCGCCAGTCGCCGAGCGACGCGATCTTCGCATCGATCAGCGCCGAAGCATCTTCGTCCGCCATCATCGCCTCTCCCTCCTATCGTCTCTCCGCGCCTGCCGGGTTGCTGATGCCACGTCCCCGCCCGTCCATCCAGCAGCGATGTTCTTCGCTGTCCCGCCATGATAGGGGAGGCGCGACAGCAGGAGAAAGCCGCATGGTTCGTCGTCGCATCCCCGTTCTCGCCGCCTCTAGTCTCGCTCTTGCTCTCGCCGCCTGCGGCGCGAAGGCCGAAAAGGCGGAGACCGGCGCTCCGAAGAGCGAGGCGGCAACGGCCCCGGCCAGCAGTCCCCCCGACGCCGACGCCGCCAAGGCGGACGGTGCCGGCCCCGCCATAACCTCGCCGCTGCCGCCGACCGCGGGCAGCAAGCTCGCCTCCTATGTGGGCAAATATCCGTTCGACAAGGTCGACGGGATCGCATGGAACGACCATGTTCTCGTGAAGGCGGGGATCGTGGCGACGGTGAAGGAAGCCGCGGTGCTGAAGGCGATCACCACGGCCGAAGGCCCCGCCTCGCCGATCGAGATGCGCGGCGACAAGGTGGTATCCTGGGCGTGCGAGCAGCATAATTGCGGCGCACACCAATGGTCGATCCAGATCGATCCGCGCACCGGCGCGACCGACGTCTGCTATTTCGACGAAGCCGCCGATCCTGCCAAGGCCCGCTGGTTCCTGGCGAGCGGCAAGGAAGAGAAGCGCGACGGCAACTGCCAGTAACGCCCGCGGCCTTGCCATCTCCCTGTTCCCCCACCTTCGCGGGGGAACAGGGGGGTTAAATCGCGAATCTCGACGATCCCGGCAATTCAGCCTTTCAACCCGACATCCGGATTCGACTCTCACTCCAGATAAGAACATAATGGGAACATTATCCGATTCGGAGACGAGGGATGACACCGATGTTCCGCTATTTCCTCGGCTTCCAGGTCGCTGCCGACCGCGCGGGCTGGCTGGCGCGGCAGTTGCCGCGCGTATCGGGCGACCTGTTCGCGGGCCTGAAACCGCAGCGCTATCATCTGACGCTCTGCACCATCGCCGAGACACCGGCGCCACACCCCTTCCTGCGTCAGCGGGTGGCGAGAGCGCTCGAGGCGGGCCTGCCCCCGGCGGCACCCATTCGCTTCGGCCGGATCGTGGCGCGGAGCGCGGGCGCCGCGCTCATCACCGCAGGCAGCGTCGGCGAGGTCCGCCGGCTTTACGAGGCCATCGTCGCTCTGCTCGCGCCGCACGAGATCGCGCCCATGCATCGCAAGGCCGGACTCCACCCGCATGTCACGCTCGGTTACGGCGCCTGCGATTTTACTGCCGTGCCGATCGCCTGGAACTGGCTTCCGCGCGATCTCGTCCTGATCGAAAGCCATGTCGGCCACAGCCGCCACCGCGTCCTGCAAAGCTGGACGCTCGCGCCACCGGCGCAGGCGATGTTCGACTTCATGGTCGACGAACTGCCCCCGCCGCTACGCCACGCCGCCTAGGCTTCGAGGCTATGCTCGAGCGTGATCTCGCAGTTGAGCAGCTTCGACACCGGGCAATTCTTCTCGGCCTCTCCGGCGATCGCCGCGAACTCGTCGGCCGAAATGCCCGGCACCTTGCCGGTCAGCGTCAGCGCCGACCTGGTGATCGTGAAACCGCCGTCCTGCTGCTCGAGCGTCACCGCCGCGCTGGTTTCGAGCGTGTCGCCCGCATAGCCCGCCCGCGCGAGACCAAAGGAAAGCGCCATGGTGAAACAGGCCGCGTGCGCCGCCGCGATCAGTTCCTCGGGATTGGTTCCCGGTTGCCCTTCGAAACGGGTGCCGAAGCCATAGGGCTGCGCGCTGAGCACCCCCGATTTGGTCGTGATCGCCCCCTTGCCGTCCTTGCCGAACCCTTCGTAGCGGGCGGATGCGCGATTGACGGTCATGATGGTCTCCTTCGGTTGAAAATCGGCGGGACTCGGGAAATGCGTCGCAACAGCCTACGCTCCGCACGCCCCCGCTGCCACGCCTTTTCGAGGAAGGCGGTAAGCGATCCGCCGCCTTGTCAGGAAGCGACCGGAAGCTGACCTACCTTACATCGTCATCCCGGACTTGATCCGGGATCCATTCATCCGACGCTGAAAGAATGGATCCCGGATCAAGTCCGGGATGACGAGAGTCTGAAAGCGACCGGTTGCGGACCTATCTTCTCCCCTCCCTGCAAGGAAGGGGGCGGGGGTGGGTGGCCGCCGAAGGCGGCGCTCTTCCTTCCGGCTCGCTACGCTCGCTACCCACCCCTAACCCCTCCCTTCCAGGGAGGGGGATATCCGCTTCCCACCCCAAAGCCGACATCGCCTTCAAATAGGCCTTTCCTACATTATCCGGCTGTGCCAGCTTTCATCCGGTCGATAAAAGCGGTCGCGGCGGATACGGGGAGGCGTGCCGCGTGCGTTTGCACGCCGCGAGGAGCGCATCAGGGGGATGCAATAGGCTGAACTTTCCTGAACTTTGGAAGGATCGGGCGACCCGTGCGCCGGTCATATCCCGGATTCAGGCCGGGATATGACCGGCGCAAGAAGGGACGACGTCTCCCACCCCGAGGCTGCTGCTAGCCCACTTGCTTCAATTTAGATTGACCATTGCCGAAACCGATATAAATATGATATCATCTTTATATCGAGTAATCCGGAGGGAAATATGATCGAGAATGGGACACCGGCGCTGAACCGCAGCCGCGAGACGCGTGCCGCTACGCAGAGCGGCTATCTGATGCTGCTGATCTGGCTCGTGCTGCTCGGCGTCGCGCTGTGGGCGGGGATCAGCAATGTCGGGGGCGACGGGATCGACTGGAACTGGAAATGGGCACTCGTCATCGCAAGCGCGGTTGCGGGAACGATCATCCTGTGCGGCTTTTACCTGATCAACCCGAATGAGGCCGCCGCCATCCAGCTCTTTGGCGCCTACAAGGGGACCGACCGCGAGACCGGGCTGCGCTGGATACTCCCCTGGCTATCGCGCAAGAAGATCGCGGTGCGTGCGAACAACGTCATTTCGGACAAGATCAAGGTCAACGATCTGCGTGGCAATCCGGTCGAGATGGCGGCGCAGGTCGTGTGGCGCGTCACCGACACCGCGCAGGCACTGTTCGACGTCGACGATTATAAAGAGTTTGTGATGGCGCAGATCGAGGCCGCGGTGCGCGCGATCGGCTCGCGCTACCCCTATGACGACATCGAGCATCAGGAAATCACGCTGCGCGGCAACCATGACGAGGTCGGGGTCGAACTGCGCAAGGCGCTGATCGAGCGACTTGAAGTCGCCGGCATCACCGTCGACGAATGCGGCCTCACCCACCTCGCCTATGCGCAGGAAATCGCCGGTGCGATGCTGCGCCGCCAGCAGGCCGAGGCGGTGATCGCGGCGCGCAAGAAGCTGGTCGAGGGCGCGGTGACGATGGTCGAGATGGCGCTGACCCAGCTCAGCGAAAAGAATGTCGTCGAGCTCGACGACGAACGCAAGGCGGCGATGGTGTCGAACCTGATGGTCGTCCTCTGCGGCGAGCGCGACACCCAGCCCGTGGTCAACGCCGGCTCGCTCTATTGAGGATCGAGCGATGTCCGCGCCCGCCAAGAAAGCCTTTGCCCTCCGCCTCGATCCGGCGCTGTTCGCCGCGATCGAGCGGCTGGCGGCGGCCGAACTGCGCAGCGCCAATGCCGAGATCGAAATCCTGCTGCGCGAAGCGCTCGGCCGCCGCGGCGTCAGCGTGAAACAGTCGGAAGCACCGAAACGCGGCCGCCCGCCCGGAAAGGAAAGCTGAGATGCTCCACCTGTTATTCGACGGCCGCCCTTGGTTCCGCCCGAAGAGCCGCGGCTATGGTGCCGGGCTGCCGGTCGCATGGCAGGGCTGGGTCATGCTCGCGTCGCATGTCGCGCTGATCGCCGGGGTTTCCGCGCTACTGCGCGACAGGCCGGCGATGATGGCGATCTTCGTCCTGCTGGCGGCCTTCGCACCGCTGCCGCTCTATCGCGCCAAAACCGAGGGCGGCTGGCGCTGGCGATAGCGCCCCCCGTGGGACAGGGTCGCGCTTTTCCACCGCGGACGCCCCGCCCCGCTTGCCCCACAAAGACTAGATGGTTAAGGCCGGTCCCCATGACCGCCGCGCCCTCATCCGTCCGCATCGCCCCCTCGATTCTCAGCGCCGATTTCGCGCGGCTGGGCGAGGAAGTGCGGGCGATCGAGGCGGCGGGCGCCGACTGGGTGCATATCGACGTGATGGACGGCCATTTCGTCCCGAACCTGACGATCGGCCCGATGGTCGTGAAGGCGCTGCGCCCGCATTCGGCGCTGCCCTTCGACGTCCATCTGATGATCTCGCCCGTCGATAGCTTCCTCGACGCCTTCGCCGCGGCTGGCGCCGACATCATCACCGTCCATCCCGAGGCCGGGCCGCACATCCACCGCAGCGTCCAGCACATCAAGTCGCTCGGCAAGCAGGCAGGCGTCTCGCTCAATCCCGCGACCCCGGCGAAGATGCTCGACTATCTGATCGACGATATCGACCTGGTGCTGGTGATGAGCGTCAACCCGGGCTTCGGCGGGCAGAGCTTCATCGCCAGCCAGCTTCGCAAGATCGAAGCAGTCAGGAAGATGATCGAGAAATCGGGCCGCGACATCCGCCTCGAAGTCGACGGCGGCATCGACGCCACGACCGCGCCGCTCGCGATCGACGCGGGCGCCGATGTGCTCGTCGCCGGCACCGCGACCTTCAAGGGCGGGCCGGGCGCCTACGCCGACAATATCCGGCGCCTCCGCGGCCTCTGATCGGTGGAGGGCAGGCCTTTGACCTCTCCCCCATCCAGCCCGATTCCCGATCCGGGCGACGATGCTCCGCCGCTCGACGATTCGATCGAGCCCGGCAAAAGGCTGATCCGCCTGCCCGCCGACAAGGGGCTGTCGCTCGGCGACCGCATCGCCAACCAGATCACCCGGCTGACCTGGCGCACGCCGCTCCACGCCTTTCGCCTGAAGGGCCGCTTTCCGCTGAAACTGCTCGGCGTGCCGGCCGATCCGGTGCCCGGCGACATGCGCGCGGGCATGGCGATCCGTGCCGGCCATTTCCTCCACCGCGGGTTGAAGCTGCGGCTCGGCGAACTCGATTTCGCGACGCTTGGCGTCGCGCCGGCCTTTGCCGACTATCTCCACAGCTTCGCCTGGCTGCGCGACCTTGCCGCGACCGGCACCCGCGCCGACGGCGCCCCGATCGCCGAGGCGGTCGTGCGCCAATGGCTCGCGACACACGGCGAGGCGGTGAGCGAACCGGCGTGGCAGGCCGACAATACAGGCTGGCGCATCCTCTTCTGGGCCGCGCACGCGCCGCTGATCCTGTCGTCGAGCGACCTCATCTATCGTTCGGCGGTGCTCAACCATCTCGCGCGTGCGGCGCGCCACCTCGACCGCGTCGCCGACAAGACGCGGCCCGGCACCGGCCAGCTCGTCGCGTGGATCGGCATCGTCGCCGCCGCGCTGCTGATGCCCGGCGGCGAGCCGCGGCAGGTGTTCGGCGAGGCCGGGCTGCGCAAGGTGATCGAGACGAGCTTCTATGCCGACGGCGGCAATATCGCGCGCTCGCCGCAGGCGCAGCTCGACGCGGTGATGGCGCTGGCGATGCTCGTGCGCGTCTATGACATGCGCCGCATGGAGGTGCCGCCGTTCGTGCAGGAAGTGCTGGCGCGCGCCGTTCCCGCGTTGCTCGGCCTCGTCCACAGCGACGGCGGCATGGGCAATTGGCAGGGCAGCGGCGCGACCTCCGCCCTCCATATCCAATATGTCGTCGCCGCGAGCGGCATCCGCACCCGTCCGCTCAAGCAGGCGCGCGACTGGGGCTATCAGCGGCTCGTCGCGAACAAGGTCGTGCTGCTCGCCGACGCCGCGCCGCCGCCGATCGCGCGGGTGACCGAGGCGGGCTGCGCCTCGACCCTCGCCTTCGAGCTCAGCGACGGCGACGAGCGCATCGTCGTCAATTGCGGCGGTGCCGCGCTGACCGGCGCGACGATCCCCGCCGACCTCGCGCGCGGCCTCAGAACCACCGCCGCCCATTCGACGCTGACGATCGCCGACAGCAATTCGACCGCGATCCTGCCGAGCGGCGCGCTCGGCCGCGGGGTGACCGAGGTCGAGCTCGACCGGCGCGAGACGCCGCAGGGCAGCCGCGTCGAGATGAGCCACGACGGCTATGCCCGCCGCCACGGCTTCATCCACCGCCGCCTGCTGATCCTCGCCCCCAACGGCCGCGAGCTACGCGGCGAGGACATGCTGCTCCCCGCCCCGCGCAGCCGCCGCAAGGGCGACAAGCGCTTCACACTGCGCTTCCATCTCGGGCGCAACCTGTCGGCGAGCCTGACCGCCGACAAATTGGGCGCGCTGCTGCGCATATCGGGCGGGCCGCTGTGGCAATTCCGCACCTCCGACGGCGCACTCGAAATCGAGGAAAGCCTGTGGGTCGACGGCGACGGCCGCCCGCACCCGACCGAACAGCTCGTCGTCACCGGCACCGCCCCCGCAGGCGGCGCGAGCATCGGCTGGATTTTCAAGCATATCGGCTGAGCGGGCTGGCGGCTTTGGGATACAAGCGGCCGTTCCCCAACCTTCGTCATTCCCGCGAAAGCGGGAACCCAGTGTGGGGTCAGCTGACGCACGCTCTGGGTTCCCGCTTTCGCGGGAATGACGAAGATGTGAGATTGCGAAAAATAGTCGGCACCCAAAATCCCTCCCGTTTCCATCACCCTTCCCGGCAAGACCCTCCCCATATGTCACTCGTGTGACAGCGGCGTAACACAGCGGTCACGAGGCGCTGTCACTCGCCCCCTCGAATCGCGGCAAGCCAATCTGCCCCGCGATCTTCCGCACTCTTCCAGGGGGAAAAAATGCCATCGCTTCGCTCCGTCCGCTCGCGCATTCTGCTCGGCACCTGCCTTTCGCTCGCCGCCGCGTTTCCCGGCACCGCCCTTGCCGCCGACATCGTGGGCACCGTCATCGACGCGAGCGACACGCGCGCTTTGCAGAGCGCGCAGGTCCGCATCCTCGAACTCAATCGCGAGACCGAGGCCGGCCGCGACGGCAGCTTCCGGTTCGGCGATGTCCCCGCGGGCACCTATACGCTGGAGGCGCGCTACGTCGGTGCCGCGCCGCGCACCGAAACGGTCACCGTGTCCGATAGCGGCAACGCCACCGTCAATCTCGTCCTCGGCACCGACGGCACGATCCTCGTCCTTGGCCAGTCGGCAAACATGACCAGCGCGCTGTCGCGGCAGAAGGCCGCCGACGGCGTCGAAAGCGTGCTGACCCGCGACGCGGTCGGCCAGTTTCCCGACCAGAATGTCGCCGAATCGCTGCGCCGCCTGCCCGGCATCAACATTCTCAACGACCAGGGCGAAGGCCGCTTCGTCTCGGTCCGCGGCCTCGATCCCGAACTCAACGCGACTTCGGTCAACGGCGTCCGCCTGCCTGCGCCCGAAAGCGATATCCGCTCGGTCGCGCTCGACGTGATCTCGAGCGACAGCATCGAATCGATCGAGGTCAAGAAATCGCTGACCCCCGACATGGACGCCGACACGATCGGCGCCTCGATCGAGATCAACACGACGAGCGCCTTCGAGCGCCGCAAGAATCTGCTGACCGCGAAGATCGAGGGCAGCTACAACGACTATTCGGAAAAGCTGACCCCGAAGGGCAGCATCGATTTCTCGCAGCGACTCGGCGACAATGTGGGGGTTTCCGGCGGCGTCTCCTATTATCAGCGCAAGTTCGAGACCGACAATATCGAGGCCGACGGATGGAACGAGGACGACGGCCTGATCTTTCCCGAAGAGGTCAACTACCGCGACTATGACGTCGAGCGGAAACGCTTGTCGGCCAACCTCAACTTCGATTTCCGCGTCGGCAGTTCGACCAAGCTCTATGCCCGCGGTGTCTACAGCCAGTTCGACGACCAGGAATATCGCCGCGAGACGAGCCTCAAGCTGGAGGATGCGCGCACCATCACCGCCGATGGCGCCACCGGCGTCGAGTTCAGCGATGAGGGCGGCGAGATCAAGATCCAGCGCTCGCTCAAGGACCGCTTCGAGCGCCAGCGCATCCGCAGCCTCGTGCTCGGCGGCGACACCGAAGCGGACGGCTGGCACGCCCGATATTCGGTGAGCTTCGCCAAGTCGACCGAGCGCGAGAACGGCTCGATCGACCCCGCCAATTTCGAGCAGAAGTTCGAGGATGACGGGCTGGTGATCGGCCTCGATACCGCCAATCCGCGCAAACCCATCTATACCGTGGGCGGGCTCGCCGGCACGGTCGCCGACTTCCGCGATCCCGCCGAATATGAACTCGACAGCATCCAGGTCACCAACCTGTCCGACTCACGCGACCGCGAATGGGGGGCGCGCTTCGATCTCGGCCGCGAATTCGCGACCGATGGCGGCAGCTTCACGATCCAGGCGGGCGCCAAGGGCCGCTGGCGCAAGAAGAGCTATAATCTGGAAACGACCTATTGGGAAAATGACGACCTGACGATGGCCGACCTCGTCGGCGACCAGAGCTATCGCCTGACCGACATCTCGCCCGTGCTCGACAAGAAGGGGGTGCGCCGCTTCTTCGACGCCAATCGCGACATCTTCGAGCTCAACGAGTTCGACTCGACGCTCGATTCGATCCTCGACGATTATTCGGTCACCGAAGATGTCGTCGCGGGCTATCTGCTCGGCCGCTGGGACAGTTCGACGCTGCGCGTGATCGGCGGCGTGCGCTACGAGCATACGAAGAACGACATCCGCGCCAACACCGTGCTGACGGTCGAGGAAGGCGGCGAACTGCCCGACGGCTCGACCGCCGACGACGACACGATCGCCAGCGTCACCCCGAACCGTTTCCAGCGCAGCTATGGCGACTGGCTGCCCAGCCTGACGATCCGCTGGGAACCGCAGCAGAATCTCGTCCTGCGCGCCGCGGGCTACAAGAGCCTCGTCCGGCCCAAGCTGTCGAAGCTCGCGCCGCATTTCACCATCGAGCAGAATGACGACGACGAGCGTGAGGGCGATTTCGGCAATCCCGACCTCAAGCCCTATCGCGCGTGGAACTTCGACGCCGGGGTCGAATATTATCTTCCCGCGGGCGGCGCGCTGTCGGCGGGCGTCTTCTACAAGGACATCAAGGATTTCATTGTCGACACCAATATCGAGGAACCGGGCGTCTATCAGGGCATCGCCTATGACGAAGCGACGATCCCGATCAACGGCGACAGCGCGAAGGTCTGGGGCCTCGAGCTCAGCTATCAGCAGGCGCTGCGCTTCCTGCCCTCGCCGCTCGACGGGCTGCTGGTGCAGACGAATTACACCTACACCGACGCGACCGGAAAGGTGCCGGTCGATGGCGACATCACCGACCTGCGCAAGATCGACCTGCCGGCGGCGTCGAAGCACACGTTCAACGTCGCGCTCGGCTATGAGAAGGGGCCGGTCTCGCTGCGCCTCGCGGGCACCTATCGCTCCAAATATCTCGACGAGCTCGGCGACGACGCGCCCGAGGACCGGATGATCGACAATCATTTCCAGCTCGACCTGTCGGCCAAATATGACGTGACCAGGCGGTTCCAGGTCTTTTACGAGTGGGTGAACATCAACAACGCCAAATATTATGCGTACAACAATGTCGGCGCACGCCGGAACCTGCTGCAATTCGAGCAGTATCGCTGGACGATGAAGTTCGGCGCGCGGGTGAAATTCTGATGCGCGGCCTGATCGCGCAGGACGGAGCCAAGGCGCCGAGGGCGCAGAATTTCAGGCCCGCGCTGCGAGATCGGATCGCGGCAACGCCGGGGTTGTAACAGCTTCGCGCGGAGGCGCAGAGATCGCAGAGAGAAAGAAATGGTTCACGCGGAGGCGCGGAGAACGCGGAGGAAAAGAGTTTGGCGGCTTCGCCGCCCTTTTCTCTGCGATCTCTGCGCCTCCGCGCGAATATTTCCCTTCTCCGCGCCTCCGCGTCTCCGCGTGAACCTTCAAACGGTTGCTCAAAGGCTGCCGCGAGACTAGGGCGACCGCGTCTTTCCCCTCTTGCAAAGGCCGCCCTTTCCATGACCGATCTCGTTCCCGTCCGCCGCGCCCTGCTGTCCGTCAGCGACAAGGCGGGGCTCGCCGACCTCGCCGCCGCGCTCGTCAAGCATGGCGTCGAGCTGGTGTCGACCGGCGGCACCGCGAAGGCGCTGCGCGAGGCGGGTCACACGGTGCTCGACGTCGCCGACCTCACCGGCTTCCCCGAGATGATGGACGGCCGCGTCAAGACTTTGCACCCGACGGTTCACGGCGGCATCCTCGCGGTGCGCGACGATGCCGCGCATGTCGCGGCGATGGAGCAGCATGGCATCGGCGCGATCGACCTCGTCGTCGTCAACCTCTATCCCTTCGCCGCGACCGTCGCCAAGGGCGCGCCGCGCGACGACATCATCGAGAATATCGACATCGGTGGCCCCGCAATGGTGCGCTCGGCGGCGAAAAACCACGCCTTCGTCGGCATCGTCACCGAGCCCGAGGATTATGCCGCGGTGATCGCCGAGATGGACGCCAACGGCGGCGCGACCAGCCTCGCGCTGCGCAAGCGCCTCGCCGCGACCGCCTTCGCGCACACCGCGACCTATGACGGGATGATCGCGAGCTGGTTCGCCTTCGCCGATCAGGGCAAGCTGTTCCCCGACACGCTGCCGCTGACCGCCAAGCTCGCGAACGAGCTGCGCTATGGCGAAAACCCGCATCAGAAGGCAGCGCTCTACCTTCCCGCCGGCCCGGCCGCGCGCGGCATCGCGCAGGCCGAGCAGGTGCAGGGCAAGGAACTTAGCTACAATAATATCAACGACGCCGACGCCGCGCTCGAACTGGTCGCCGAGTTTCGCGCGGCCGATCCGACCTGCGTGATCGTCAAGCACGCCAACCCGTGCGGCGTCGCGAGCGCGGCGACGATCGCCGAGGCGTATGACGCGGCGCTGAAATGCGACGATGTGTCGGCATTCGGCGGCATCATCGCGGTCAACCGGCCGCTCGACGGCGCAACCGCCGAACTGATCAGCGGCATCTTCACCGAGGTCGTCTGCGCGCCCGATGCCGACGCCGACGCCCGCGCGGTGTTCGCGAAGAAGAAGAATCTGCGCCTGCTGCTCACCGGCGAACTGCCCGACCCGGCGCGCGGCGGGCTGACGATGAAGACGATCGCCGGCGGCTGGCTGGCGCAAACCCGTGACAATGGCCGCATCACCCGCGCTGACCTCAAGGTCGTCACCGACCGCGCCCCGACCGACGGGGAGTTGACCGACGCGCTCTTCGCCTGGACCGTCGCCAAGCATGTGAAGTCGAACGCGATCGTCTATGCCAAGGGCGGCTCGACCGCGGGCATCGGCGCGGGGCAGATGAACCGCCGCGACAGCGCACGCATCGCCGCGGTGAAGGCGCGCGAAGCCGCCGAATCGCATGGCTGGGCGGCGCCGCGCACCGTCGGCAGCGCGGTCGCGAGCGACGCCTTCTTCCCCTTCGCCGACGGTCTGCTCGCCGCGGTCGAGGCGGGCGCGACCTGCGTGATCCAGCCCGGCGGCTCGATCCGCGACGACGAGGTGATCGCCGCCGCGAACGAAGCGGGGCTGGCGATGGTGTTCACGGGGATGCGGCATTTTAGGCATTGATCGGCACCGCAAAACCCGTTCGTGTCGAGCGAAGTCGAGACACCCATCGTTGGTGCGCGGCATATAGGTGTCTCGACTTCGCTCGACACGAACGGCTAAGGGAGGCCGTGGTCATCGAGACCCCCTTCGCCAAAGGACCAGCATGACCGCCACCGTCCGCAACACATCGATCATCCAGCGGCTCTACAACTGGACGATGGAGAAATCGGCGCATCCGCACGCCGAATATTGGCTGGCGCTGGTCGCGTTCGTCGAGGCAAGCTTCTTTCCGGTCCCGCCGCACCCGCTGCTCGGCCTGATGTGCCTGGCGAACCCGAAAAAGGCGGTCCGCTATGCGATCATCTGCACGCTCGCGTCGGTCGCGGGCGGGATGCTCGGCTATTCGATCGGCTATTTCCTGTATGAGAGCGTCGGGCTGTGGCTGCTCGGGGTGCTCGGGCTGACCGACGCCTTTCCGCCGGCCGCCTGTTACCTTCGCGAATATGGCGCCGAGATCATCCTGATCAAGGGCGCGACGCCGATCCCGTTCAAGCTGCTGACGATCACCGCCGGCTTCATCCACATGAATTTCTGGACCTTCCTGTGGGCCAGCCTCGCCAGCCGGGCCTTTTCCTTCCTGCTCGTCGGAATCCTGTTCCGGCTGTTCGGGGCGCCGATCAAGGCGTTCATCGACAAATATCTGATGTGGGTCGCGGGCGGCTTCCTGGTTGCAGTGGTCGCGGGTTTCCTCATCATCGGCGCACTGTCGGGCGACGGCAAGGCGAAGGAAGCCGACAAGTGCAGCGGCGCGACGCTGGCGAGCATGGGGCTGGATCGGACGTAAACAGGCGAGAGCGGATGCGTCTCCCCTCCCGCAGGCGGGAGGGGAAAGAGCGCTACTCGTTCGCCGCCTGATGCAGCCAGTCGGCGTGGCGCGGGGCCTTCTTGGTCCGGCTCCATTCTTCCAGCATCAGCGGGGCGACGCGGCGGAGTTCGGCGTATTGCGCATCGGTGCCGATGTCGCAGGCGAGTTCGACGCGGTGGCCGTTGGGGTCGAAGAAATAGATCGACTTGAAGATGCCGTGGTGCGTCGGCCCCAGCACGTCGACGCCGTTCGCCTCCAGATGCTCTTTCGCCGCGACCAGCTCGTCATAACTGCCGACCTTGAACGCAAGATGCTGGACCCACTGCGGCGTATTCTCGTCGCGGCCCATGGCGGGCTGGTTCGGCAGCTCGAAAAAGGCGAGGATGTTGCCGTTCCCCGCGTCGAGGAAGACGTGCATATACGGGTCGTACTCGCCGGTCGAGGGCACATGATCCTCGGCGAAGGCGGTGGTGTAGGTCATGCCGAGCATGGCCTCATACCATTCGACCGTTTCCTTCGCGTCCTTGCAGCGATAGGCGGCGTGGTGGACGCCACGCAATTTGACCGGGCTCGTCATTCGGCGGGCTCCTCGACATTGAGCGCCCCGCGGCGGATCTGGTCGAGCTCCATCGACTTGAACAGCGCGGTGAAATTGCCTTCGCCGAAGCCTTCGTCCTTCTTGCGCTGGATGAATTCGAAGAAGACCGGGCCGATCACCGTCTGGCCGAAGATCTGAAGCAGCAGGCGCGGGTCGCCTTCGGTGGTCGAGCCGTCGAGCAATATGCCGCGCGACTTGAGCGCCTCGACGGGCTCGCCATGGCCGGGCAGGCGCTCGGCGAGCAGTTCGTAATAGGTTTCGGGCGGCGACGGCGCGAACGGATTGCCGAGCGCCTTGAGCTTGTCCCACGATTCGTAAAGATCGTCGCAGGAAAAGGCGATGTGCTGGATGCCCTCGCCATTATAGGCGCGCAGATATTCCTCGATCTGACCGCCGCCGCCCGCGCCTTCCTCGTTGAGCGGAATGCGGATCTTGCCGTCGGGGGCGGTCATCGCCTTCGACGTCAGGCCGGTATATTCGCCCTTGATGTCGAAATAGCGGATCTCGCGGAAGCCCGCGATGCGCTCGTAGAAGGCCGCCCAATGCGCCATGCGGCCGCCGTAGACATTGTGCGTCAGGTGATCGATGACCTTGAGGCCGGCGCCGACGGGATGGCGGTCGACGCCCTCCTCATAGACGAAATCGATGTCGTAGATCGACAGGTCGTCGCCCCCACTCTTCCCTTCATAGCGGTCGATCAGATAGATGATCGAGCCGCCGATGCCGCGGATCGCGGGAAGGCGGAGTTCCATCGGGCCGGTCTTGCCCTCGACCGGCTCGGCGCCGCGCTCGATCGCCGCGGCATAGGCTTTCGCGGCATCGCGGCAGCGCCAGCCCATGCCGCACGCCGACGGACCATGCTCGGCGGCGAAATAGGCGGCGGGCGACTTGGGCTCGTAATTGGCGATCAGGTTGATGTCGCCCTGCCGCCACAATTGCACGTCCTTCGAGCGGTGCCGCGCGACCAGCGTGAAACCCATGCGTTCGAACACCGGTTCGAGCATCCCCTTTTCGGGCGCCGAAAATTCGACGAACTCGAAGCCGTCGAGGCCCAGCGGGTTTTCGAACAGGTCGGCCATGGTCAGTCCCTCATATGGTTTCAATTGAAACTATTATGCGGGATCGGGCGAAGGGAGTCAATGCGCGAGCCCTTTCCCATACTTCGTCATTCCCGCGAAAGCGGGAACCTAGGGTGGGGTCAGCCGATGCACGCTCTGGGTTCCCGCTTTCGCGGGAATGACGAAGGTGGGAATCTCAACTCCCCACCCCGTTCGGGCCATTGAGCGTAATCCTCGACTAGGCCGCCGTCTCGATCGCTTCGAGCGCTTCCATCCACGCTGCCTCGACGGTTTCCAGCTCGGACGCCAGCTTGCCGCGGCGCTGCGACAGGTCACCCATCGTCAGCTTCGCCAGCGCGGGTTCGGCGCTCGCCGGGTCGAACATCGCACGGTCGATCGCGCTGATCTGCTGCGCGAGCTTCGCCGCGCGCGCCTCATGGTCCTTGGCCGATTTGCGCAGCACCGCCTGCGCCTCGCGCGCCTTCGCCGCTTCCTGCCGCGCGGCCTTCGCATCCTTCGGTTTCGCGGGCGACGATTTCACATCATCGTTCGCCGCGCTTTTGCCGAGGATGAAGGCGACATAATCGTCCATGCTGCCGTCGAAATCGCGCGCCGTCCCGCCATCGACGAGCACGAGCCGGTCGGCGCTGAGTTCGAGCATATGGCGATCGTGGCTGACAATCAGCACCGCGCCGTCGAAGCCATTGAGCGCCTGCACCAGCGCCTCGCGCGCGTCGACGTCGAGGTGGTTCGTCGGCTCGTCGAGGATGAGGAGGTGCGGCGCCTCGCGCGTGATCAGCGCGAGCGCGAGCCGCGCCCGCTCGCCGCCCGACAGCTTGCCGACCTCGGTCGTCGCCTTGCTCCCCGAAAAGCCGAAGCGCCCAAGCTGCGCGCGCACCGCGCCGGGCGTCTTGCCCGCCATGACCCGCGTCATATGGCCGAGCGGCGTGTCGTCGCCGTCGAGTTCCTCGACCTGATATTGCGTGAAATAGCCGACGCGCATCTTGCCGGCGCAGCTCATCGCGCCATCCTCGGGCTTCAATTGCGCCGCGAGCAGGCGCGCGAGCGTCGTCTTGCCGTTACCGTTGCGGCCGAGCAGCGCGATGCGGTCGTCGGGGTCGATGCGCAGGTTGAGGCGCGACAGCACCGGCTCGCCCGGCGCATAGCCGACGCTTGCCAGATCGAGCGTGATCAGCGGTGGCTTCAATTCGTCGCCGGGGCTCGGGAAATCGAAGACGAGGCTGGGGTCTTCCGCAATCGCGGCGATCGGCTGCATCCGCGCAAGCTGCTTGGCGCGCGACTGCGCCTGCTTCGCGGTCGAGGCGCGCGCGCTGTTGCGCGCGACATAATCCTGAAGCTTGGCGCGCTGCGCGTCCTGCGCCGCCTTCGCCGCGGCAAGCTGCGCCGCGCGTTCGGCGCGCTGGCGCTCGAACGCATTATAGCCGCCGGCATAGAGCGTCACCTTGCCACCCTCCAGATGCAGGATATGGTCGACGACATTGTTGAGCAGGTCGCGTTCGTGGCTGATCACGACAAGCTGTCCCGGATAGGCGCGCAGAAAGCTTTCGAGCCACATCGTCGCTTCGAGGTCGAGGTGGTTCGACGGTTCGTCGAGCAGCAGCAGGTCGGGGTTCGAGAAGAGCAGCGCGGCGAGCGCGACGCGCATCTTCCACCCGCCCGAAAAGCTGTCGAGCGGCTGTCCCTGCATCTCCTCGTCGAAGCCGAGCCCGATCAGGATGCGCGCGGCGCGCGCGGGCGCGGTATAGGCGTCGATCGCGATCAGCCGTTCGTGAATGTCGGCGAGCGCGTCGGGGTCGGTCTCGACCTCCGACCGTTCGAGCAGCCCGGCGCGTTCGATATCGGCGGCGAGAACCGTCTCGAACGGGGTCGCGGTGCCGCTCGGCGCCTCTTGCGCGATATAGCCGACGCGGGTGCGGCGCGGCATTTCGATCCCGCCATCATCGGCCTCGAGCTGGCCGATCATCACCTTCATCAGGGTCGACTTGCCCGCGCCGTTGCGCCCGATCAGCCCGACGCGGCTCCTGGCCGGCAGGCTCGCGCTCGCGCGGTCGAGGATGGTGCGCCCGCCAAGGCGCACGGTCAGGTCATTGATCGTCAGCATGGGGGCGCGCCCTAGCACGGAGAAACGCTAGTGCGAAGCGCCCATCGATACCTGCTGCGGCCGCGGCGCGAGCCATACCGCCGCCGCCGCGATCAGGAAGATGACCCCGGACGCGAGGAAGAGGTGGAGCACCCCCAGCGTCGCCGCCTGCCCTTCGACCAGCCGGTCGAGCACGCCGCGCGCCTGATCGGCGGTGAGCCCGGCGCTTTCCATCGATGTCATCGCGCCCGCCGGATCGTTGAGCGCGGACACCAGTTCGGATCGCGAGACGCGGCTCGCATCGTCCCACGCCGTCGTCGCGATCGCGGTGCCGACCGCGCCGCTCAGCGTCCTGAGGAAGCTCATCAGCCCGGCGGCGGAGGTCTGGTCCTTCATCGGCACCGAACTCAACGCGAGCGCGGTCAGCCCCACGAAGAAGAAGGGCATCCCCATGCCTTGCAGCAGATGCGGGAACGCCAGCGACCAATAATCGACGCCGGTGGTCCATTCCGCGCGCAGGACCGATGTCATCGCCATCCACAATATGCCCGCGCAGATCGAGAGGCGGATATCGACCTTGCCGATCATGCCGGCCGCGACCGGCGACAACAGCACCGCGAAACAGCCGAGCCAGGCGACGACGAAACCCGTCTCGGTCGCCGTATAGCCGACCACCTGCTGTAGCCAAAGCGGCGTCAGCACGACCTGCGCGAAGAAAGCACCGAAGCCGAGCGAGATAGCGAGCGTCGCGAAACTGAACCCGCGAAAGCGGAAGACGCGAAGATCGACGACCGGATTGGCGTCGGTCAATTCCCAGATGACGAAGGCGGCAAAGCTGATCGCAGCGACGATCGCCAGCATCACGATCCAGGCCGATCCGAACCAGTCATGTTCGCGGCCGGTGTCGAGCATGATCTGGAAGGCGCCGACCGAGATGACGAGCAGGATCAGGCCGACGATATCGATCCGCGCCTTTTCGCGCTTCGTCTCGAACCCGCCGAGCAGGCTGCCGACGCCGAAGGCGCAGAGCGCGACGACGGGCAGGTTGATGAAGAAGATCCACGGCCAGCTCCAATTGTCGCTGATCAGTCCGCCGAGGATCGGGCCGAGGATCGGCGCGGTCGTCGTCGTCATCGCCCAGATCGCCAGCCCCGCGCCCGCCCGTTCCTTGGGAAAGATACGCAGCAGCAAGATCTGCGACAGCGGCATCAGCGGCCCGCCCGACAGACCCTGGAGCACGCGGAACAGGATCAGCGCGTCAAGTGTGCGCGATATGCCGCACAGGAAGGAAAAGAGGCCGAAGCCGAGGATCGAGATGATGAACCAGCGCACCGTCCCGAACCGCGCCGCGAGCCAGCCGGTGAGCGGCACGCTGATCGCGTCGGCGACCGCATAGCTGGTGATCACCCACGTTCCTTGCGTGGGCGACACCGCGAGCCCGCCCGCGATGTGGGGAACCGAGACGTTGGCAATCGTCGAGTCGAGCACGACGACGAAGTTGGCGAGCGCGAGCGCGAAGGCGGCGACGATCAGCTTCGCGCCGCTGAGCGGTTGCGGCTCGGCCGGGATGGAGGCGGCGGCGCTGGCCATGTCAGGCCGCCCTTTCGTCAACGAACCTCGTCATTGCGAGGAGCCGAAGGCGACGCGGCAATCCAGAGCAGGCGTAGGCCGCCCTGGATTGCTTCGCTTCGCTCGCAATGACGCATTTTCGAAACCGGACATCAATCGTTCCCGCGCGTGTCGATCGTCGCTTCCATCGACAGGCCGACGCGCAGCGGGTGCGCCTTCAGCTCCTTCGGATCGAGCGCGATGCGGACCGGCAGGCGCTGGACCACCTTGACCCAATTGCCCGTCGCATTCTGCGCGGGGATCAGCGAAAAGGCGGCGCCGGTGCCGCCGGCGATGCCGATCACCTTGCCGCGATAGACGACGTCGCCGCCATAATAGTCCGAGGTGAGCTCGACCGGCTGGCCGAGGCGGATGCGCTTGAACTGGCTTTCCTTGAAATTGGCATCGACATAGGCGGTCGCAATCGGAACCACGATCATGATCGGCGCGCCCGCGGCGATCCGCTGCCCCACCTGCACCTGCCGGTTGGTCACCACGCCGTCGACCGGCGCACGGATCACCGTGCGTTCGAGGTCGAGCCGCGCCTTGTCGAGCCGCGCCTGCGCCGCCGCAACGTCGGGGGCGGTGTCGATCGTCGTGCCGCGCACCACCGCTTCGGCCGCGCCGAGGTCGCCGCTTGCCGATCCGCGCGTCGCCTCGGCCGATGCGATTCCCGCCGCCGCGAGATCGCGCGCCGCGCCCGCGCCTGCGCGATCTCGGCGCCGCGTGCGCCGACCCGCGCCCGTGCCGCATCGGCATTCGCGCTCGACTGGCCATAGCGCTGGCGCGCCTGACGGAGCGCCGCTTCGGCATCGGCGACCGCGATCCGCTGATCGGCATCGTCGAGGATGACGAGGACGTCGCCTTTCTTGACCACCTGCGTGCCGCTGACGCGCACCGCCTTGACCGGGCCCGAGACGAGCGCGGTCACCGTCGCCGAGTCGGCGCCGACATAGGCGTTGTCGGTCGAGACGCGGCCCGCCTGGGTGAGGAAATACCAGATGCCCCACAGCGCCGCGATCGACACGACAACAATCGCGAGGATGCGCAGCAGCTTCCTGCGCTTCGCCATCGCTGCGCCGTTTTCGGGGGGCGCGGGTTCGGGGAGAGCCGCTTCGGAAGTTTGGGGGCTTGCCGCAGCCGTATCGTCGGCCATCGTCATTCTCCTGTCTGGGTCTGGTAGCCGCCGCCGAGCGCGCGGATCAGGGCGATATCGAGCGAGAGGCTGCGCGCCTGAAGGTCGGCGACCTGCCGCGCGAGTTGGGTCATGCTGTCTTCGGCGACGAGCTGTTCGAGCTGGTTCGACAGGCCGGCGCGGTAGCGGAGGCCCGCAAGCCGCGCCGCGTCGGTCGCGGCCTTGAGCGCGTCCTGCCGCTCGGCGAGCTGGCGCTCGGTCGCCGCGCGGCTCGTGACGATGTCGGCGACATCGCGCAGCGCGGCGATCAAAGTGCGATCGTAATTGGCGACCGCACTGTCGAAATCGGCACGCGCGCCGCGATAACGGCCCTGCAAGCGTCCGCCGTCGAAGATCGGCAGGCTGACTGCGGCGCCGAAATTGCCATAGTCGGACCCCGACTTGAACAGGTTGGAGAGGCCGAGCGATTGAAGCCCGATAAGCGCCGACAGGTTGATGTTGGGATAGAAATCGGCGCGCGCGACGTCGATCCGCTTCGCCGCCGCCTCGGCGCGCAGCTTCGCCGCGACGATGTCGGGGCGGCGGCCGACGAGGTCGATGCCCGCCTGCGGCGGCAGGCCGATCCCCGGCGACGCAAGCGTCGGCGGCGCGATCGATAGCCCCCGGTCGGGGCCCGCGCCGACGAGCGCGGCAAGCCGGTGACGCGTCGTCGCGATCGCTTCATCGAGTGCCGCCACGTCGGCGCGCGCCGAGGCGGCGCGGCTTTCCGCCTGGCGCTCGGCCGACTGATTCTCGATTCCCGCCGCGGCGCGCCGCCCCGAAAGTTCGGCGCTCGCGCCGCGCACGCGCACCGCTTCCTTCGCAACGTCGAGCGCGTGATAATAACCCGCAAGATCGGCATAGGCCGAGGCAATTCCGGTCGTCAGCATCAGCCGCGCCTGCGCTTCGTCAACGCGCGCCGCCTCAGCCTCCGAGGTCGCGGCGGCGAGCGCCGCGCGATTCTTGCCCCACAGGTCGAAATCGAGACTGAAGGTCGCGGCGACATGGCCGGTGTCCTGAATGCCGTCGGGAACGAAGGCGGGCGGGATACCCAGATTCTTGCTCTGCTGGGTGCCGCCGGCGCTGCCCTCGACCCCGACGCGCGGGAGCAGCGCGGCGCCCGCCTGCTGCGCCAGCGCCTCGGCGGCGCGGACGCGCGCCGCGGCGGTCGCCATGTCGGGCGAGCCCTTCAGCCCCTCGGCGATCAGCGTATCGAGCTGGGCGTCGCCGAAGCCCTGCCACCAGCCCTCGACGGGCCACGCGCCCGCAGCGTCGGCGAAGCTCGCCGCCGACTCGAACGACTCGGCGGGTGCCGGCGCCGGCCTGGGCCCGACGTCGGGAACAGCGGCGCAGGCCGAAAGCAGCCCAAGAACTGCGCCCAAAACAAGGGTGGGGGGGAGATTTCGATAAGGCATGGAATCCAACGATACTAGCTGGTATCATGTGTCATTGAACCTCGGAGAGTGCGTTGTCAATCGAAATGATACCAGACGGTACGGTTGCATTGGACGACGCCGCGGCCGCGCGGCGCAAGGCGTTCGTCGATGCGGCGCGCGCGGCCTTCTTCACCAACGGCTATGCCGGGACGACGATGTCGTCGATCGCCAGCAAGGTCGGCGGGTCGAAAACGACGCTGTGGAGCTATTTCCCGTCGAAAGAGGATCTGTTCGAGGCGGTGGTCGACAGCATCGTCGAAGAATATGGCGACGCGCTCGCGGTCGACCTGCCGCTCGACGAGCCGGTGCCCGAAGTGCTGCGCCGCTTCGGCAATCTGCTGATGACCAAGCTCACCGCGACGCCGATCCTCTCGCTCTTCCGCCTCGTCGTCGGCGAGGCCGAGCGGTTTCCGCACCTCGCCAAGACCTTCTATGATCGCGGCCCGCGCCGCGGCAAGGCGCGCGCCGCCATTTGGGTCGGCGAAAAGATGGCGCGCGGCGAACTGCGCATGGGCAATCCCCTTCGCGCGGTGCAGCATTTCACCGGTCTCTGCCAGTCGGGCCTCTATCAGTTCGCGGTGCTCGGTTTGCCCGAAGGCCGCGACTTGGACCGCCTCGCCGCCGAGATCGACGACGCGGTCGACATCTTCTACCGCGCGTGGAAGCCCGAGGATTAGGGCACCGCGACACAAGCAAACTCGTCATTGCGAGCGAAGCGAAGCAATCCAGAGCAGGCGTAAACCGCCCTGGATTGCTTCGCTTCGCTCGCAATGACGACCTGCACCATGTTCCTCCCGCATGAAAGCCGGTTGCCAAAATGCCACGCTGCGCTATGGGCGGCGGCGCGGGGCGATGTCCCGCATGATCGCGCCGGTGCCCCGCAAGGGGCTTAAAAGGGAACGCGGTGAGAAGGCGCTGCCTTCGAATCCGCGGCTGTCCCTGCAACTGTAAGCGGCGAGCGCGACGCACCGCCCCGGACCCGTCCGGGGCAGCCACTGGGACCCGTCCCGGGAAGGCGTGCGTCAAGCGACGACCCGCGAGCCAGGAGACCTGCCGGTGTGGGTCGCTTATGCCTCAGGTCCAGGGAAAGGCCGGGGCACGGAGAACTCCGTCGAGCGACGACCAAGCGGTGGAGCCGCTTCGGTTTCGGGACCCAGGGCCTTCGCGCCGCCCGCCGGTCCCGGAATCGGTCGAACGCGCGCGCGCTTCGGCAGGCTCCGCCTTCGTTGCCGGCGTCGGAGGACTCTATAATGTTGAAACCCGTCATCCTTTCCCTGCTCGCATCGGCGGCCGCCACGCCCGCCTTTGCCCAGACCGGCCCGCTGCCGGACGACATCGTCGTCACCGCCTCGGGCATCGAGCAGCCCCGCGACGAAACGGGGCAGGCGATCACCATCGTCGACGCCGACACGATCGCCCGGCGCCAGACGATCGACGTCGTCGATCTGCTCGCCACCACCCCCGGCGTGCGGTTCAGCCGCACCGGCAGCACCGGCTCGGCGACCGGCGTATCGCTGCGCGGCGCCGAGACGACGCAGACGCTGGTGCTGATCGACGGCGTCAAGGTGAACGACCCGAGCGGCATCGGCGACGGCTATGATTTCGGCCCGCTGCTCACCGGCAACATCAGCCGGATCGAGGTGCTACGCGGATCGAACTCGGTCGTCCACGGCAGCCAGGCGATCGGCGGCGTGGTCAGCCTGACGACCGCCACGCCTGCGCAGGGGTTCGCCGCCAACGCCGCGGCCGAATATGGCTATAGCGATACGGCGAGCGCCCGCGCCGACGTGTCGGGCACCGCGGGCGCGGTGTCGGGCGGCATCGGCGCCGCCTGGTTCCGCACCGACGGCATCTCCTCGGCCGCGAGCGGCACCGAAAAGGACGGCTACAAGAATTTCGCCGGCAACGCGCGGCTGAAGATCGCGCTCGGCGATGCGCTGAGCGTCGACCTGCGCGGCTATTATATCCATGCCGACCTCGACTATGACAGCTTCTTCGGCCCCCCGGCGGACAGCGCCGATATCGCCAAGCTCGACCAATATGTCGGCTATGCGGGCCTCAATCTCGCGCTGTTCGACGGCCGTTTCACCAGCCGCGCGGCGGTGACCTGGCTGCGCAATGATCGCGACTATTATTTCGTGCGTGGCACCGCGCCCGATTACGGCTATTCGGGCAGCAATCTGCGCTTCGAATATCAGGGCGTAGTCGCCCCGATCGAGCAGGCAAAGCTGATCTTCGGTTATGAGCATGAACGCCCCGACTATGATTTCTTCGGCTTCGGATCGACCGAAAGCCACCGCGCGGACATCGACAGCGTCTATGCGCTGGGGATCGTCCAGCCGTTCGCGGGCCTGTCGCTGACCGGCGGCGTGCGCCACGACGACCACAGCCAGTTCGGCGGCGCGACGACCTTCGGCGCCAACGCCAATTATTCGCCGAACGGCGGCGCGACCAATTTCCGCGCCAGCTATGGCGAGGGGTTCAAGGCGCCGTCGCTCTATCAACTCTATGACACGTATAGCCGCAATCCCACGCTGCGGCCCGAACGCTCGAAAAGTTACGATTTCGGCATCGACCAGAGTCTGGCCGACGGGCGAGCAATCATTTCGCTCACCGCCTTCCTGCGCAACACGACCGACCAGATCAATTACGACAACAGCGCCTTCAAATATGGCAATATCGACCGCACCCGCGCCAAGGGGGTCGAGGCGACGCTGGCGCTGCGGCCGGTCGACGCGCTGAACGTCACCGCCTCTTACTCCTATATCGACGCCCGCGACCGTTCGGGACGGCCCGGCTTCGACGGCAAGCGCCTTCCGCGCCGCGCCGAACAGGCGATCAGCCTGTCGGCTGACTATGACTGGTCGTTCGGCCTGTCGACCGGGGCGACGCTGACGCTGGTCGGCGACAGTTTCGACGATGCGGCGAACCTCGTCCCGCTCGACGGCTATGCGCTCGCGGGCGTTCGTGCCTCCTTCCCGGTCGGCGGGCATGTGGAGATATATGGCCGCGTCGATAATCTGTTCGACGCCGATTATGCGACCGCCTCCGGCTATGGCGTCTATGGCCGCGCCGCCTATGGCGGCGTCCGGCTGAGCTTCTGACGATGATGCGCGCGCTCCTCGCGGCGGCGACCCTGCTCGCCGGCGCGGGGGCGCTGTGGGCCGCCGCACCCGGCGCGGCGCCCAGCGCGCCCACGCAGCCCGGGCGCATCGTCTCGATCAACCTCTGCTCCGACCAGCTCGTCCTCGCGCTTGCCGACCGCGGCCAGATCGCGGGGCTGACGATCAACGCGGCGGACCCGCAGATGTCGGGCGAGGCGGCGCAGGCCCGCGGCCTGCCGCTGCTCAGCAATTCGGCCGAGCAGATATTGGCGATCGACCCTGACCTGATCGTCGGTATGCCGGCAAGCCGCAGCGCCCCGCTCGCCGCCTTGCCCGGCACCTCTTATCCGCTGCTCGACCTCGACACCGCGAACAGCCTCGACCAGATTTATGTCTCGATCCATCAGACCGCGGCCGCGGTCGGTCATCCGGAGCGCGGCGAGGCGCTCGTCGGCCGCATCCAGCGCCAGCTTGCGGGGCTGGGCAAACCGGGCCGCGGCCGGGTCGCGGCCTATTACCAGCGGCGCGGCTATATGACCGGCACCGGCACGCTGATCGACGAGATGATGAGCCGCGTGGGGCTGGTCAACCTCGCCAATATCCTCGGCAAGCCGCCGCTCTCGCAGCTCAGCCTCGAGGAGATGGTGGCCGCGAAACCCGATTTCCTGATCGTCGAAAGCGCGACCGATGTGGTGACCGACCAGGGCAGCGAAATGCTCCATCACCCGGCGCTTCGCGATATTCCACGGATCAGCATTTCAGAGGCGTGGACCGTCTGCGGCGGCCCCGCTTATGCCGACGCGGCGCGCAGCATCGCGCGCCAGATCGAGCGGATCGACGGAGGCGGCCGATGATCCGCCGCCCGGTGCTGATCGCCGCGCTCGCGGGGCTGGCGCTCGTCGCGGCGATCACGTCGCTAGGCTTCGGCCCCGTCGACCTGTCGCTCGCGCGGCTTGCCGCAGCGGCGACCGGGCACGGCGACCGGATCGCGGCGATCATCCTGCTCGACCTCCGCCTGCCGCGCACGCTGCTCGCGCTCGCGGTCGGGGCGATCCTCGGCCTCTCGGGTGCGGCGCTGCAGGGCTATCTGCGCAATCCGCTCGCCGAACCGTCGGTGCTCGGCACGTCGAACGCCGCGGCGCTCGGTGGGGTCGCCGCGCTCTATTTCGGCTTCGCGCAGATGCATCCCGCCGCGCTCCCGCTGCTGGCGATCGGCGGCGCGCTGCTGTCGCTCGCGCTGCTGTTCGCGCTGGCGGGGCGTTCGGAAAGCCCGCTCACGCTGATCCTCGCGGGCATCGCGGTCGGCACGCTCGCGGTCGCGGGGACCAGCCTTGCGCTCAACCTGTCGCCGAATCCCTTCGCGGCGATGGAGATCATGACCTGGCTGCTCGGCAGCCTCGAGAACCGATCGTTCCAGCATGTCTGGATCGCGCTGCCCTGCGTCGCGACCGGCATGGCGATGCTGCTGTGGAACGGCCGCGCGCTCGACGCGCTGACCCTCGGCGAGGATGCGGCGCGGGCGCTCGGCGTCGATATCGGGCGGATGCGGATGCGCCTGCTCGTCGGCACCGCAATCGGGGTTGGCGGCGCGGTCGCGGTATCGGGCGCGATCGGCTTTGTCGGGCTGATCGTCCCGCACCTGATTCGCCCGCTCACCGACCGTAGCCCGTCGGCGATCCTTCTCCCCTCCGCGATCGGCGGCGCGGCGCTGCTGACGCTCGCCGACCTCGGCGTGCGGATCATCCCGACGACGAACGAACTGAAGCTTGGCGTCGTCACGGCCTTTCTCGGTGTGCCGGTCTTTCTCGTCCATCTGATGCGGGAGAAAAGGCTGTGGTGACGATCGCGCTCGAACGGGTCGGCGTCGCGCTCGGCCGCCGCGCGGTGGTCGAGGATGCGAGCGCGGCCTTTGCGCCCGGCACGCTGACCGGCATCGTCGGCCCCAATGGCGCGGGTAAGTCGACACTGGCGCGCGCGATGCTCGCCCTGGTTCCCGCGACCGGAACGGTGCGGATAGACGGCACCGACGCCACCGCGATGCCGCGCGCCGATCTCGCCCGCCGCATCGCCTATCTGCCGCAGGGACAGAGCTTGCACTGGCCGCTGACCGTCGAGCGCCTCGTCGGGCTAGGCCGCTTGCCACACCTCGCGCCAATGTCGCGCCTCTCCGGCGCCGACGCCGCCGCGATCGAGCGCGCGATGGCGCGCACCGAGGTGCTGGGGCTCAGAAACCGGATCGCGACCGAATTGTCGGGCGGCGAACGCGCCCGCGTCCTCTTCGCCCGCGCACTCGCGGTCGAGGCCCCCGCGCTGATCGCCGACGAACCGCTCGCCAGCCTCGATCCCGGCCACCAGATCGACGCGATGGACCTGCTCCGCGCGGAGGCCAACGCCGGCGCGCTCGTCATCGCGGTGCTCCATGACCTCACCATGGCCGCGCGCTATTGCGACCGGCTGCTGATCGTCGACGGCGGCCGGATCGTCGCCGACGGCACCCCGCGCGACGTGCTGACCCCCGACCTGCTGCGCGCGGTCTATGGCATCGACGCGCGGATCGAAAACGGCGGCGACTGGCCGACGGTGACGACGCTGGGGCGCGTGCGCCCAGGTGCGTGACTGGCGCCGCCCACGATGAAGGGAGGCGCGGCATGGGCGCTTTAATGCTGCAGGGGACCGGCTCCGACGTCGGCAAATCGGTGCTCGTCGCCGGCCTCTGCCGCGCGCTCACGAATCGCGGCCTGAGGGTGCGCCCGTTCAAACCGCAGAATATGTCGAACAATGCCGCGGTCACCGTCGATGGGGGCGAAATCGGGCGCGCGCAGGCGCTGCAGGCGCTCGCGTGCCGGGTGGAACCGCACAGCGACATGAACCCGGTGCTGCTGAAGCCGCAAGCCGACCGCACCGCGCAATTGATCGTCCACGGCCGCGTGCGCGGCACGCTCGGCGCCGCCAATTTCCGCGAGGCGCGCGGGCCTTTGCTCGCCGAAATATTGGAAAGCTATGCCCGGCTCCGCGCCGAATGCGACCTGGTGATCGTCGAAGGCGCGGGCTCGCCCGCCGAGATCAATCTGCGCGCGGGCGATATCGCGAACATGGGCTTCGCGCGCGCGGCGAAGGTTCCGGTCGTGCTGGTCGGCGACATCGATCGCGGCGGCGTAATCGCCTCGATCGTCGGGACCAAAGCGGTGATCGACGCGCCCGATGCCGCGATGATTCATGGCTTCCTGATCAACAAATTTCGCGGCGATCCCGCGCTGTTCGACGACGGCTATCGCGAAATCGAACGGCGCACGGGTTGGCGCGGCTTCGGGGTCGTCCCATGGATCGAGGCGGTCAAACATCTGCCGAGCGAGGATGCGGTGGTGCTCGAACGCAGGGGCGCGATGCCCGACGGCGCGATCGTCGTCGCCTGTCCGATCCTGCCGCGCATTGCCAATTTCGACGATCTCGACCCGCTGAAACTCGAACCCGGCGTGCGGCTGGCGATGGTGCCGCCGGGGCAGCCGATCCCCGCCGAAGCGGCGCTCATCGTGCTGCCGGGGTCGAAAGCGACGATCGCCGATCTCGCCGCTCTGCGCGCCGAGGGATGGGATATCGACATCCGCGCGCACGTCCGGCGCGGCGGCCATGTGCTGGGGCTATGCGGCGGCTATCAGATGCTCGGACACATGATCGTCGATGCCGACGGGATCGAGGGCGCGCCGGGAAGCGCCGCAGGACTCGGGCTGCTCGACGTCGAAACGCGGCTGGCGTCCGCCAAAACCCTTTGCGCGGTGACGGGCACCGTGCTCGGCGCGCCGGTCAGCGGCTATGAAATGCATATGGGCGAAACCGCGGGCACCGGAACCGCGCGCGCTTTCGGGCGAATCGGCAGCCGGGCGGAAGGTGCGATCAGCGCCGACGGCCGCGTGATGGGCAGCTATGTCCACGGGCTGCTCGCGAGCGCGGATTTCCGCCGCGCCCTGCTGTCCCGCCTCGGCGGCGTCGGCGGCGGCGTGGATTATCATGCCGCGATGGACGGCGCGCTCGACGCGATCGCCGCCGAGCTCGAACGCCGTGTCGCGATCGACGCGCTGCTCGCCCTCGCACGGGAGGCAAGTGACAGGTAGAGGCCGAAATCGCGCCCTTCGTCGATCCCCTGTTGCGCCGCAGCGCGCGTCATGCCAGCTTGGGGCAAAGACGATGACGGCATTCTCTTCCAGCCCGGTCAAGGCCGTCCTTGGCCCCACCAACACCGGCAAAACCCATTTGGCGGTCGAGCGCCTGACCGCCCATTCGAGTGGCATGATCGGCTTTCCGCTGCGCCTGCTCGCGCGCGAAGTCTATGATCGGGTCGTGGCGATCAAGGGCGCCGCGCAGGTCGCGCTGGTGACGGGCGAAGAGCGGATCATGCCGCCCGAGGCGCGCTACCTCCTCGGCACGATGGAAGCGCTGCCGATCACGCGCGACGTCGCCTTCGTCGGCATCGACGAGGCGCAGCTCGGCGCCGACCCCGAACGCGGCCATGTCTTCACCGACCGGCTGCTGCGCGCGCGCGGCCGCGAAGAGACGATGATCCTCGGCTCGGCAAGCCTGCGCGGCCTGGTCCGCGATCTGGTGCCCGAGGCCGAAATCGTTACCCGCCCGCGCTTTTCGACGCTGAGCTATGCCGGCACCTCGAAGCTGTCGCGGCTGCCCAGGCGCTCGGCGATCGTCGCCTTCTCGGCCGAGGAGGTCTATGCGATCGCCGAGATGCTGCGCCGTTTCTCGGGCGGAGCCGCGGTCGTCATGGGCGCGCTCAGCCCCAAGACCCGCAACGCGCAGGTCGCGATGTTCGAGGCGGGCGAGGTCGATTATCTCGTCGCCACCGACGCGATCGGCATGGGGCTCAACCTCGACGTTCAGCATGTCGCCTTTGCGTCGTTGCAGAAATTCGACGGCCGCCGCCTGCGCCGCCTGACGATTTCCGAAATGGCGCAGATCGCCGGGCGCGCCGGGCGGCATCAGCAGGACGGCAGTTTCGGCACCGTCGGCACCCCGCAAGGCGGCTTCACGCCCGAAGAGATCGCCGCGATCGAGGGGCATCATTTCCCACCGCTCGCCAGCCTGTTCTGGCGCAATCCGGCCCCGCGCTTCGACACGCTCGAAACGCTGCTCGCCGATCTCGCGCTGCCACCCGCGCAGCCGAGCCTGCGCGCCGCGCCCGAGGCCGTCGACATCGCGGTGCTGCGGCATCTTGCGGGCGACATGGAGGTGCGTATGCGCGGCGGCGAGCCCGAGGCGGTCCAGCGCCTGTGGGACGTCTGCGGCCTGCCCGATTTCGAACAGCTCGGCGCCGAACATCACAGCCGCACCGTCCTCAAGCTCTGGCAAGGACGCACCAGCGGCGACGGGATGGTCGATCCCGACTGGTTCGCGCGGCGCCTCGCGCGGCTCGACGACACCGACGGCGACATCGACCAGCTCGCGAGCCGCATCGCCGCCGTCCGCACCCTCTGCTTCATCGCCCAGCGCGGCGACTGGATCGCGGGCGGCGCGGGCTGGACCGAGCGGACGCAGGACCTCGAATCGCGCCTGTCCGACGCGCTGCACGCCGCGCTCGCCCAGCGTTTCGTCGACCGGCGGCTCGCGCTGCTGCTCCGCGACGCGGGCCAGCGCCACACCGCGCTGCCCGTCGCGGTCGCCGCCGACGGCACCGTCGCGGTCGACGGCGAGGCGATCGGCACGCTGAGCGGATTCCAGTTCAAGGTCGATGCGCGCGCCCGCGCGAGCGATCATCGCCTGCTGCTCGCCGCCGCCGAAAAGCATCTGCGCGGCGAATTGGCGCGCCGCGCCGCGGCGCTCGCGGCGGGCGAGGATCAGGCGCTGTCGCTGGTCAGCGAGGCGGGCGCGCCGCCGCGCCTCGCCTGGCACGGCCATGTCGTCGCGACGCTGGCGCGCGGGCCGACATTGGTCCAACCGGCGATTCAGATCGACGCGGCGCTTCGCCGGTTCGAGCCGCCGCAGGTGCAGGCGATCGCCGAACGGCTCCAGGCCTTCGTCGCGCAGCAGCTCGCGCGCCACGCCGCGCCGCTCGCGGCGATGGGCGAGGCGGCCGGCGACCTCTTCACCCCGCCGCGCGTCCGCGCGCTGCTTGCCGCGCTGGTCGACGGCGGCGGCACGGCCCCGCGCGCCGCGGTCGAGGCGCAGCTCGCGGCAATGATCGCCGAGGAGCGGCCGCTACTCCGCAAGCTCGGCCTCACCATCGGCTCGCTCGACATCTTCCATCACCAGCTGCTGAAACCCGAGGCGGTGCGCTGGCGCGCCGCGCTGCTCGCCGCGCAACAGGGCGAGCCGGTTCCAGCGCTGCCGCCGCAGGGTGCGGTGTTGCAGAAAACGGGTAACCATGCCGGACTCCGGATCGCGGGCTTCCGCCGCTGCGCCTCGGGCTGGCTGCGCATCGACATGGCCGAAAAGCTGGCGCGCCAGGCCCATGCCGCGCGGATTCAGGCCGCCGCTCCACCCACCTCGCCGGTCGTGGGGGGCGAAGACCATCATCAGGAAGAGGCGGGCGAGGACGTCCATACCGCGCCGCCGCCGGGCTTCGCCATCGATCCCGCGCTCGCCACTTCGCTCGGTCTCGACGAAGAAGCGCGGCGCGCGCTGCTCGCCAGCTTCGGGTTTCGCAGCATCGGCGACCCCGCGCTGCAGCGCTGGCGCTGGTCGGGCCTCAAGACGCCCGACAGGAACGGGCGCCGCAAGCGCGGCAAGCAGAACGACAAGGCGAAAGCAGCGGCACGGCCAGCGGTGGCGGGCGAACGCGGCCGCCTGCTCGCCAGGCAGGACGCCAAACAGGAGAGAAGCCGGCACGGCAAGTCCGGCAAGCCGCCGAAGCCGCATGCCGCCGGCCCGCGCCCGCCGCGCCCCGACCGACCGCCCCATCCCGACCGGCCGCGTCGCGGCCCATCGCCCAACAGCCCCTTCGCCGGGCTCGCCGCGATGCTGGCCGAGGCCCGCAAGGATTGATGGCGCGCCGATGACGAGCCCCGGCGCCGCGGGAAGCATCCGGCTCGACAAGCTGCTCTGGTATCTGCGCTTCGCGCGCTCGCGCGGGCTCGCGCAGGCGATGGTCGCCGCGGGGCATATCCGACTCGACGGGCGCCGCGTCACCCGCCCCTCGGCCGCGGTCCACGCGGGCGCGACGCTGGTGCTGCCGCTCGGCGAGCGGATCGAGGTGATCCGCCTCCTCGCGCTGCCGCAGCGCCGCGGCCCGGCGCCCGAAGCGCAGGCCTGCTATCTGAAGCTCGACGCCGGGACGCCCGCCGCTTCCAGTTGAACTATCCACGCCGCAGGAAAAGCTGTCGCGCGAAAGCGCCGCCTTTCCGCTATCCAGTGAGAGTGATTCGCAACTGTCGCTTTGCGTTGACGCGCCGCATTGGCGCGGCTTAGAGGCGGGTCGATGAATGTCCGGGTGGCCGGGAGGCCGCCCCCGAAGGGAGCCGCTATCCATGACCTATGTCGTCACCGACGCCTGCATCCGTTGCAAATATATGGACTGCGTCGAGGTCTGTCCGGTCGACTGTTTCTATGAGGGCGAGAATATGCTCGTCATCAACCCCAGCGAGTGCATCGACTGCGGCGTGTGCGAGCCCGAATGCCCGGCCGAGGCGATTCTGCCCGACACCGAAAGCGGCCTCGAGAAATGGCTGGAAGTGAACAACAAGTTCAGCGCCGAATGGCCGAACATCACGGTCAAGAAGGATAGCCCCGCCGACGCCGACGAGTATAAGGGCGTCGAAGACAAGTTCGACAAATATTTCTCGCCCGAACCGGGCGAGGGCGACTGAGGTCGCGGAACCAGCGATGGACGATCGGGGCGGGGCCATTCCCGCCCCTTTTCCTTTTGGCCGGGGCGATGGTTCGCAAGGGCCGCCCGCGACCGGAACTGTGATGGCTGCGAGGCGGCCTGGCAATAGATTCGCGCAGAGATCGCAAAGGCAAGACGCTTTCCCCTCTGCGATCTCTGCGCCTCTGCGCGAAGGTCCTGGAATGCCGCGTTCCGGACCGTTTCCCGTCATCCCCACGAAGGCGGAGACACCTTTGTTATAACTCGGGCCGGGCGGAGGCTGGCGAAGTCAAGGGTGCCCGCGAGCGAGCCATGGAGGGTCGCATGAACCTCACCGCGCCTGGCCCCGGGATGCAGGACGATCTTTCCGGCGAGCGAACGGCCAGGGGAGACGAAATCTCAAGATTTGGCTGCTAGCTGGGCCTGTCGTGCACATAATGGAAACAGATGCGGGAACATGGAAGCGGCCAAGGCGAGAGCGTTGATAAAGACAGGGTTGCTGTTCCTCGCCCTTGCCTTCGGGATTCCCGAGATCGCGGCACGCGTGGCGATGCTGGGGGCGTCGCCCCAGCTTCTCTTCTACGCGGGACTCTATTGCATCCTGTTCGCCTGCCTGTGGAGCGCGGCTTTCATCCGGCAGCCTTTGCTGCGGTGGGGATGGGCCGCCATTCTCGCGCTGGCGGCTTTGGTCGTGGCCAGCTTTCAAACGGCCACCGGCGATGCCATGAGCTATGATGCCTTCATCACAATGATTCACTCGGTCGGTTTCGCCGGTAATGCGACGGCGCAATATGGCGAAGCGATCGCCTGGGCAGCGGCGAGTGCCCTGCTCCTTTTCGTCGCTGTCGGGCTGAAACCGGGGCCGCAGCTGCGTGCGCCGGGGCCAGTCATCGCTTTGGCCCCATTTGCGGGATTGGCCATGCTTTCCGGCCTACTCTTCATTCGTGGCGGGGAAGGTGCGCGAGGTTTGCCGGATGCCTGGGTCGGGACCTCCTATGCGGCGCTCTATGCTGTCGAGACGGCTTCGAGGCCCTCCCTGTCGCGCCAGCCGGTACGCCTCACGCCGCGGCGGCCAGCGGGGCAAGGCGACGTCGTGCTGATCGTCGATGAAAGCATCGCAGGGCGATATCTGGACATCAACGACGCCGCGGGGGTGCGATCGGGCCTCGCTTCGCCGCCGCCCGGGGTCGCAGTAAGCAACTTCGGGATCGCCGCCTCGATCACCAATTGCAGCTACGGCAGCAATCTCACCCTTCGACACGGGGGCACGCGCGAAGCCTATCAGCGGGTAAACGCGGTCATGCCGTCAATCTTCGACTATGCTCAGCACGCCGGCTTTGAAACGGTGTATATCGACGCGCAGCGAACGGGGGGGGACTATCAGAACGGAATGGATGACGCCGAAAGGCGTAAGATCGATCATTTCATCCAGTTCGACGATACCCCTGTCATGGACCGCGATATGGCTGCGGCCGACGCCTTGATCGCACGGCTCAACGACAAGCGGCGCGATTTCATTATGATCAACAAGATGGGCGCCCATTTTCCGGTGGCCGACAAATATCCGCGCAATGCACAAATCTATCGACCAGCCCTGCCACGCGACGAATCCATGGCCGTGACGGAAACGAGACTGCCTAAAAATCTCTACAACAGCGCCGAGAGTTGGCGTCTTTACCGCAATGCCTATCGCAATACCGTCGCATGGACGGTCGGCGGCTTTTTCGATCGGCTGTTCGCAAGCGCGCAGCTTGACGGAACCCTGATCGTTTACACATCTGACCATGGACAGAATCTGCACGAGCGCGGCGACCACGGGATCACCACCCATTGCAGTTCCTCCCCCGCCAGCGAGGAAGGCGCGGTGCCGCTGGTCGTGATCGATGGCTCCCGCGACTGGGCAGCGGCGGCCAAGCGGAATTTCGACGCATCGAGCCACTACCGCATCTTTCCAACCTTGCTGAACGCGATGGGTTACGACCCGAAGTCCGTGCGGCAGCTCTATGGCGACGCGCTGGATTCCTCCCGCCCCGACCCGGTGACCTTCAACGCGCGCTTCAACGCGCGGCTCGGACGCAAGCCGCAGTGGGTCGAAGTCCGCCGTGCATCGTTGCCCCGCCCCCCCGTCGGCGATTACAGGACCGGCAAGGCCGAACGCGCACCCGACGGATCAACGACGAACATGGCTGGCAAAGACCTCCCTACCGACAGGAGCAGGTGAACGAGCATGGCGGGCGAAACGTTTCCAGGCGAAACCATACCCTCTCCGGAACCGGAAGCGCCGCTGGATTTCGCGCGGAAAATTCGCCGCGCGGTCGTATGGCGGTCGGGGTCCCAGATCGCGGGGCAAGTCATTGCGTGGGGCTCCACCTTCCTTGTCATCCGCATCCTTACGCCGGAAGATTATGGCCTCTTCGCCCTGACGCAGGTCCTGCTGATGCTTCTGACCCTGCTCAACGGCCACGGCCTCGCCAGCGCCGCAATCCAGCGCGAGGACGTGGACGAGCGGGCGATGCGGCAGATTTTCGGACTGTTGCTGCTACTCAACGGGACCTTGGCCCTGGCGCAATTCCTCTGCGCGCCGCTCGCCGCGGCCTATTACCGTCAACCGATGGTTGCCGATCTGCTGCGTTTGCAATCGCTGATCTATCTTACCACGCCCTTCTCGTCGCTTGCCTATGCGCAATTGGCGCGCACGCTGGAATTCCGCCGCCAGGCGCAGGTCAACCTGCTTTCTGCGCTGGCCGGCGCGGGCGTGGCGCTTGGCGGCGCCCTGGCGGGCTGGGGCGTCTGGGCTCTCGTTTGGGCGCCGATCGCGCTGTTCGCGACGCGGGCGCTGGGGTTGACGATCGCCGCGCGGACATGGTTCCGGCCCAGCTTCGACTTCCGGGGTTCGGGCGCCATCGCGCGTTACGGCGGATTGGTGGCGGTCGGACAGTTTTTCGGTTTCGTCCAAAGCCAGGCGGACATATTGGTCGCGGGTCGCTGGTTCGACGCGCATCTGGTGGGGGTCTATACGACCGCCCTGTTATTGACGCAGATATTCAACAACAAAGTGGTTCCGCCGCTGAACGAAGTGGCGTTCGCCGCCTATTCGCGGATGCAGGGGGATCGGCCCGCACTTGTCGCCGGTTTCGAACGCTCGACCCGCGCAATCATGGTTGCGGCAATGCCATTCTTCTTCGGCCTGGCCGCCGTCGCAGAGCCGCTGGTGCTGACGCTGCTTGGCGAAAAATGGCGGGAGATCGTCCCGCTCCTCCTGCCACTGGCGCTCGCCATGCCTTTCTGGACCTTGTTCACGCTGCTCAGACCGGCAACAGACGCGCTGGGACGGCCCGGCATCGGGTCTGGCAATGCCGCCGCGGGCGCACTTTTGATGCCGGTGATCTTTCTGGTGAGCGCTCGATGGGGGATCGCAGGCATCGCCTGGGCCTGGCTGATAGCCTATCCCCTGTTGCTGGCATTTTCCGCCGCCCGATCCTTGCCGGTCATCGGAATCCGTCCAACGGCGTTCATTCGCTCGATCATGGCGCCGATTCTTGCCGCCGCCTTCATGGCCGTCGTGACCCGATTGGCCGATCATATGCTGCCCGCATTGCCTCAGCCGGTCAGATTGGCGGTCCTCGTCGCGACCGGCGGCGTGACCTATTGTCTCTGGCTTCTCTTGTTTGCGCGTGAAACGGTCAATGATCTGATACGGCTTGTACGCGGAAAGGCCTGAGGGGCGCCGCGCCTATCCCCTTAACCCGCGGAAATCGCCACCCGCGTCGCGTCGATGTAGGCGCTGCCCCGATAACGGCAAGTCCCGATGAAATGAACGAAACGCGCATCGGGGGAGATCCCTCTATCCCAGAAGTTGAGATAGCGATCATAGGGCAGCAACAGGGCATCGGGCTCGTTCGCGATGATCATGTTCGATGTGACCTGTTCGCTTCCCCAACGCGCCCAACGTTCCGCCCCAAGCAAGCGGGTTGCCTCGTCGGAGAAAGCTTCCGCCAAACCCCGCCCGTCGCCCCCGCGCGCAAATCCCGCGAACCCCGAACAGCCGCGGACATAAAGCGGGCTCGCAGGCACCGGCAGAACAATCCGGTCGAGCACGCTCTCGATAGCACCCTGCACATGAGCTTGCGGATTATGAAGATAGGCGTGGTCATCCGTCATGCTCGCCATCTCGGCGAATGAGAGGAGGCGGGAATCGGCCTCCCCTTTCAGGGTAAAGCTGCGATTGGCTTCTACGGCCTCCGCAATTTCCGGTATCTCCCCCAGCGTTACGGTATCGGAATCGAGCTGGATAATATAATCGGCTGCTCGCAAATCGAGGATCGTCAGCAGCCGCTCCCATGTTCCGCCGCGCGGACAGGGGCCCGTGTCGACATCTGCAATGTGAAAAATGTGCGGGTCGCCGAGCTGCTTGGCAAGGATGGCCCGGTCGTCGGCACTCAACGTACCGTCATCGAGGAGAATAACCCGCCCCCGCTGCAATCGCGCGTGGAGCGATTTGACCGCCACAAGATAGGGCAGCAGCACGCGCGTGCCGATCATCGAAAACAGAACGAGTCCGTCGTCGGCCGGCACGATCGGCGGCGTATCCAGCACGGCACGCGCCGCCGCGCGATGCCTACGCTCTTTCCACAACCAGTTGAGCTTGTCCGCTAACCTATCCATTCCTGCGTCCTATCATCCTCGATCGGGCAGGGATAGTTTCCAAAGTGTTCCTATCTGACACCCTTTGAAATCCGGTTTCGACGAAGGAAGGCGGGGACGACGGAAAGGGATAAACGAATAGCCCGAAGCAGACCGTCAGCGGCAGAGATGATCCTGGGGATGAAGCTGTGGATCAGCCGTTGAGGCTGCGCCGGATCGCCGCGATTTCGGCGTCGAGTTCGCTGTCGTGGACGCGCAGCGCCTCGACCGTGCGCACCGCGTGGATCACCGTCGAATGGTCGCGCCCGCCGAAGCGGCGGCCGATCTCGGGATAGGAGCGCGGCGTCAGTTCCTTCGCCAGATACATGGCGACCTGGCGCGGACGCGCGATCGCGCGCACCCGGCGCTTCGACGCCATTTCGGCCTTGTCGAGCCGGTAGTGCGCGCAGACCGCGCGCTGAATCTCGTCGATCGTGATCCGCGGGCGGGCGCTGCGGACATTTTCCGCGAGCCGGTCCTCGGCGAGCGCGAGGTCGATCACCGTCCCGGTGAGCGCGGCGTAAGCCAGCAGCTTGTTGAGCGCGCCTTCGAGTTCGCGGATGTTGCGGGTGAAATGCTTGACCAGATAAGCGACGACCGGGTCGGGCACCTCGACCATCGGCATCGCGGCGAGCCGCTGGCGGATGATCCGTTCGCGCAGGTCGTCCTCGGGCGCCTCGATATCGGCGACGAGCCCGCCCGACAGCCGCGACAGCAGCCGCGCCTCGACCCCGTCGAGCATCGCGGGCGGGCGGTCGGCGGTGACGACGAGGCGCTTGCCCGCCGTCATCAGGTCGTCGATCGTGTGGAGCAGTTCCTCCTGGGTCGAATTCTTGCCGATCACGAACTGCAGATCGTCAAGCAGCAGCAGGTCGGCGGCGCGGAGACGCGCCTTGAACGCCATCATGTCGCCGCCGCGCATCGCGCCGACGAATTCGAGCATGAACTTCTCGGCCGACATCAGGATGATCGTCGCGGTCGGATGCGCCGCGGCATAATCCTGCGCGATCGCCTGAAGCAAATGCGTCTTGCCCTGGCCGGTGCCCGAGCAGAGATAGAGCGGGTTGAACTGCGGCGTCTCGACCATCGCCATGCGGCGCGCGGCGTTGGCGGCGAGGATGTTCGAGCGCGCGACGACGAAGCGGTCGAACGACAGGCGCGGATCGAAGCCGAGCAAGGCGGGGTTGGCGGCGGCGGGCGGCGGCGCCTCGAACGCGGGCAGCGGCTGCGTCGCCAGCGTCTCGGCGCGGGCTGCGGCGGCGGCTCCGCCGCGCACGGTGACGCCGCGCACGGCGGGCAGATGCTGACGCCACGCGAGTTCGAGGCGGTCGCCGAAGCGTTCGTTGATCCAGTTGGCCGAGAAGCGGCTCTGCGTCTCGAGCGTCACGACGCCCGACAGGGTGCAATAATCGGCAAAGCGGACGGGCTTCAGCCAATGGTCGAAGGTGCGCGCGCCGAGGTCGCGGCGCAGCCCTTCGGCGACGCGCGGCCAGAGCGTAGCGGCGTCCCCGCTCACTGCCCCGTTCCTTGCGTCCATGCCATGCCGATCCCCGCTTTGTATCACGCCGTGCCGCCCCCTCGCTGCCCCCGTCCGGTTCCTCGCGCGGCCGGCCACACGCGAATTCGTCGCCGCCCGCGTCAGGACGCAAGCATTCCGTCCCGGACACGCAGTCCGAAAGAGAGCGAATCATGTCGATGTGACGGCCACCAGCGAAGGCCGATGACTCCCCCTGTCTAGGCAAGGCGGCGCGAGTCGATCAAGTCCGGCAGGTGTAAAAATACTGAAATAAAAATCTTGACTCGCAAGGGGGGTCGGAATCGCGTCGGAACTCCACTTTTCCTATATTTTTCAATATCTTATTTATGACGGCAAATATGACAGCAGCGAATCGCAGCAAATCCGTCACTTACCGCGCTGCAACACAACTGCCATCGCGGCGTCACGAACGGACGCACAAAAAATGCCCGTCGGCACCGGGCCGACGGGCATTTTTGTACCCTTTCGGGACGATCGATCAGGCGATCGCGTTCACGCTCTTGGTCAGGCGCGAATATTTGCGGGCGACCGTATTCTTGTGCAGCACGCCCTTGGCGACGCCGCGCGCCATTTCAGGCTGCGCAGCCTTCAGCGCGGCCGCCGCGGCGTCCTTATCGCCCGAAGCGACAGCGGCCTCGACCTTCTTCACCAGCGTGCGGATGCGCGAAACGCGATTCTTGTTCACGAGAGTGCGCGCGGTGTTGCGGCGGATGCGCTTTTTTGCCTGCGGCGTATTGGCCATAAATTCCTCTAGTCTTTCAAACGGTCAACATGGTCGGAGCGCAGCCTCATCGGAGCAGCCGAATCGCGCGAGGTGCAGCGAATCAATGTCCGGATGCGGCCGGTTCCGGACGACCGGACCCTGCTCGAAGGGTGCGCCCATAGCCACGAAGGGCCGTCCGGTCAATGCCTATTGCGGCACAAAGCCGCCTCAACGCTGGCATTTCGGGCAAAAGAAGGTCGATCGCCCGCTCTGCACGACGCGCGCAATCGTCCCGCCGCATTCGCAAGCCTCGCCCTCGCGCCCATAGACGCGCCAGTCCTTCGCGAAATAGCCGAGATCGCCCTCGGGACTCAGGAAATCGCGCAAGGTCGATCCGCCCGCGGCGATCGCGGCGGTCAGCACCGCCTTGATCGCGGGCACCAGCGCCGCGAGTTTCGCCCTCGACACGTCGGCGGCGGGCTTCAGCGGCAAGATCTTCGCCATGTTGAGCGCTTCGCAGACATAGATATTGCCGAGCCCCGCGACGACCGTCTGGTCGAGCAGCATCGCCTTGATCGGCGCGCGCCGTCCGGCCAGCGCGCTGGCGAGGGCGGCGGCGTCGAAAGCGTCCGACAACGGCTCGGGGCCGAGGGTCACGAACGCCGGGAACAGCGCCAGCGGATCGCCGCTGACGAGATCGACCGATCCGAATCGCCGCGGATCGTGAAGGAACAAGCGGTGCCCCGCCCCGGTTTCGAGGAGCAGATGGTCGTGCTTTCCAGCCTCGCCGCCTTCGGTCCGCCAGCGTCCTGACATGCCGAGATGGAAGATCATATGATCGTCGCGGTCGGTCGATACGATGCCATATTTGGCGCGGCGCGACAGGGCGGTCACCGTCGCGCCGGTCAGCCGCTGCGCGAGGTCGGCGGGAAAGGGACGGCGAAGGTCGAGGCGGAAGGTGGTGACCGCCGTCAGCCTTTGCCCTTCGAGGAAAGGCGCAAGGCCGCGGACGGTGGTTTCGACTTCGGGAAGCTCGGGCATATCGCCGATCGCGCTACGCGCCATTTGCCTGCGCTTCAACCCTTGGCTAAAGGCCGGTCGGACTTCGTTTCTCCCCGCATGAAAGCGCAGGCAAATGGCTACCCCCGACACCGTCAGTTTCGGTTACGAACAGGTCCCGGCGACCGAGAAGACCGCGATGGTCGGCGAAGTGTTCAGCCGCGTCGCGCGCAAGTACGACATCATGAACGACGCGATGTCGGGCGGGATGCACCGCCTCTGGAAGGACCGCTTCGTGCGCCGTGTGAAGCCGCGCAGCGGCGAGGCGATCCTCGACATGGCGGGCGGCACCGGCGACATCGCCTTTCGCATGGAAAGGAGCGGCGCGAGCATCACCGTCGCCGACATCAATCCCGACATGTTGGGCGTCGGCATGGAACGCGCGGCGGAGCGCGGCATCGACAGCCTCGTCTGGTCGGAACAAAATGCCGAAAAGCTGTCCTTTCCCGACCGCTTCTTCGACGCCTATACGATCGCCTTCGGCATCCGCAACGTCACCGACATCCCCGCGGCGCTCAAGGAAGCCCACCGCGTGCTGCGCTATGGCGGGCGCTTCTTCTGCCTCGAATTCTCGACCAACGAATGGCCCGGCTTTGCACAGGCCTATGACGCCTATTCGCACCATCTGGTGCCCAAGCTCGGCAAGCTGATCGCGCAGGACGAGGACAGCTATCGCTACCTGATCGAATCGATCCGCCGCTTCCCGCCGATGCCCGAATTCGCGCGGATGATCCGCGAGGCCGGTTTCACCGCGGTGAAGGTGGAGCCGATCATGGGCGGCCTCGTCGCAATCCACAGCGGGTGGAAAGCTTGACCCGACCTGTCACCCATATCGCCCGCCTGCTGAAATGGGGGCGCATCCTCGCGCGCCACGGCGCGCTGCGCGGGATCGAGAGTGCGCCGCAGACCCCGCCGGGCGTCAAGCGTCTGTGCCGCCTCGCGCGGTTCGGGACGATCCAGCCGAAGGTGCCCGACTATGCCGCGGCCTTTCAGGCGATCGGTCCGGCTGCGGTCAAGCTCGGTCAGACGCTTGCGACGCGGCCCGACCTCGTCGGCGAAGAGGCCGCGCGTAACCTGCTGACCTTGCAGGACGCGCTCGCGCCGGTCGGTTTCGAGCGCATCAGGGCCGAAATCGAACAGACCTTCGAGGCGCCGCTCGAACGCCTCTACGCCGAATTCGACCCCGAACCCGTGGGCTCGGCCTCGATCGCGCAGGTCCACCGCGCGGTCACCACCGACGGCCGCCAGGTCGCGGTGAAAGTGCGCCGCCCCGGCATCGACAAGCAGTTCGCGCGCGATATCGAAACCTATGAATGGGCCGCCGCGCATCTGGAAGCGCTCGGCGGCGAGGCGAGCCGGCTGCGCCCACGGCAGGTGATCGCCAATTTCCGCCGCTGGACCTTGCGCGAGCTCGACCTGCGCCGCGAGGCGGCTTCGGCATCCGAACTCGCCGACGCGATGGTCGGCGTCCCGACCTATGAAGTGCCCGCGATCGACTGGGACCGCACCGCGAGCCGGGTGATGACGCTGGACTGGATCGACGGCATCAAGATTTCGCACCGCGACCAGCTCATCGCCGCGGGGCACGATATGGAGACGCTGGCGGCGAACCTCGTCAACGCCTTCCTGCGCCAGGCGATCGCCGAAGGTTTCTTCCACGCCGACATGCACCAGGGCAATTTGTTCGTGAAGGCCGACGGCACGATCGCCGCGGTCGATTTCGGCATCATGGGGCGGATCAACCGGCAAGCGCGCTATTGGCTCGCCGAAATCCTCTATGGCCTCACCACCGGCAACTACCGCCGCGTCGCCGAGATTCACTTCGAAGCGCAATATGTCCCCGACTATCACAGCGTCGAGGAGTTCGCGACGGCGCTGCGCGCGGTCGGCGAGCCGATGCGCGGCAAGCCGGTGAGCGAGCTTTCGGTCGGCCAGATGCTCGACGGGCTGTTCGCGATCACCCGCGATTTCGACATGCAGACGCAGCCGCACCTGCTGCTCTTGCAAAAGACGATGGTGATGGTCGAGGGCGTCGCGACGATGCTCGATCCCAAGATCAATATGTGGGACGTCTCCGGCCCCTTCGTGCGCGAATGGATTCGGGGCGAACTCGGCCCCGAGGCCGCGCTCGCCGACGGCATCCGCGAACAGGGCAAGACGCTGGCGCTGATCCCCGACATCATCCGCCGCCTCGACGCACAATTGCCGAAGCCCGGCGGCGCCCCGCCCGCGCCGCCGCTGCCCGAGATCCCGCTGATGTGGGACAAGGGCGAACGCCGCCGCTGGTGGCGTTATGCGCTGACCGCGCTGGCCGGCGCCGCGGCGGGCGCCGCCGCGTTCAACTGGTTCGGTTGATTCGAAGGACCGATGCGCATATCTTATGCGCAAGGAGAATGGCGATGAACCGTCCCGCGCGATTCGAAGGGCCGAAGAAGGCCACCAATGTGTCGCTGAGCGTCGAGTTGGTCGAAGAGGCGAAGAAGCTGGGCCTCAATGTCAGCGAGGCCTGCCAGACCGGCCTCGCCGCTGAGGTGAAGAAGGCCCGCGAAGCCGCTTGGAAAGAAGAAAATCGCGCCGCGATCGACAGCTGGAACGACTATACGCGCAAACATGGACTGCCGCTCGCCAAATACCGGTTGTTCTGATGCCGCAGTTCGACGTTTATGAGAGCCGGAGCGGGAGCGAGTTGCTGCTCGACTGCCAAAACGATCTGCTCGGCCATTTTGACACGCGTTTCGTCGTTCCGCTGGTGCCGACGCAGACCGCGCAGAAGCTGTCACGCCTTCATCCGCTTTTTGAAATCGACGGACAGCGCCATATCATGGCGACGCAATTGGCATCGGCCGTCGATGCAAAAGAGCTGGGTTCGCGCGTCGCATCGCTGGCCGACCGGCGTTATGACATATTGAACGCAATGGACATGTTGCTGACGGGGGTTTGACGATGGCGGCCAAGCGCATCCTGCTGATCATCGGCGGCGGCATCGCCGCCTACAAGAGCATCGAACTCGTTCGGCTCCTCCGCAAGTCGGGGCATGTCGTGCGCTGCGTGCTGACGCGCACGGGCGAACAGTTCGTGACCCCACTGACGCTCGCGGCACTCAGCGAGAATAAAGTCTATACAAATCTTTTCGACCTGAAGGACGAGGTCGAGATGGGGCATATCCAGCTCAGCCGCGAGGCCGACCTCGTCGTCGTCGCGCCCGCGACCGCGGACCTGCTCGCGAAGATGGCGGCGGGCATCGCCGACGATCTGGCGACGACGTTGCTGCTCGCCACCGACAAGCCGGTGCTCGCAGCACCCGCGATGAACGTCCGCATGTGGCTGCACCCGGCCACGCGGCGCAATGTCGCGACGTTGCGCGGGGACGGCATCACCGTGATGGCGCCCGACGAGGGCGAAATGGCCTGCGGCGAATATGGGCCGGGACGGCTTCCCGAGCCGCAGGCGATCAAGGAAGCGATCGACACGGCTTTGAAGAAGCCCTCTCCCCTTCAGGGGAGAGGGTTGGGAGAGGGGGCGACTGCAACCGACTCCCCCTCCCCTAACCCCTCCCCTGAAGGGGAGGGGGACTTTAGCGGCCAGCCCGATTTCGCCCCCGCCAACCATCGCCCCCTGTTCGGCCGCCGCATTCTGATCACCGCGGGACCGACGCACGAGCCGATCGATCCGGTGCGCTACATCGCCAACCGGTCGAGCGGAAAACAAGGCTTCGCGATTGCCGCCGCCGCCGCCGAGGCGGGCGCCGAGGTGCTGCTGATCGCCGGGCCGGTGCCGCTGCCGACCCCGCCCGGCGTGATCCGCGTCGATGTCGAGACGGCGCGCGAGATGGCAGCCGAGGTCGAGGCGGGCCTGCCCGTCGATGCCGCGATCATGGTCGCCGCGGTCGCCGACTGGCGCGCCGCCGACACCGCGGCGCAGAAAATCAAGAAGGACGGCAGCGGCGCGGTCCCGCCGCTCGCGCTCGCCGAGAATCCCGACATCCTCGCCGGCCTCGCGAAAAGTGCGCGGCGCCCGCCGCTGCTGATCGGCTTCGCGGCCGAGACCAACGACGTCCTCGCGCACGCCGGGGCAAAGCTGGCGCGCAAGGGCTGCGACTGGATCGTCGCCAACGATGTTTCCGCCGACCCGATGGGCGGCGAGACGAACCGCGTGCATATCGTCAGCAAGGCTGGCGTGGACAGTTGGGACCGGCTGCCGAAAGGCGCTGTCGCCCGCAAATTGATGGAAAAGATCGCCGATGAGCTCGACGCCCGCCTGCCCGCTTCCGATGATTGAGATCGCGATCCAGCGCCTGCCGAACGGCGGCGGCCTGCCCCTGCCCGCCTATGCAAGCGCGGGTGCGGCGGGGATGGATGTCGTCGCGGCCGAGACGCTGACGCTGCGCCCCGGCGCGCGCCACGCGGTCGCGACCGGCTTCGCGATGGCGATCCCGCCCGGCTATGAGGTGCAGGTGCGCCCGCGCTCGGGCCTCGCGCTCAAGCACGGCATCACCTGCCTCAACACGCCGGGGACGATCGACAGCGACTATCGCGGCGAAGTGAAGGTGATCCTCGCCAACCTGTCCGACGATAATTTCGAGATCGCGCGCGGCGACCGCATCGCCCAGCTCGTTCCTGCGCCCGTCCAGCACGCCGCTTTTGCCGAGGTTGTGACCCTAGACGAAACCGCGCGTGGGACGGGCGGCTTCGGCTCGACCGGGGTCGCCAGCGACGAGACCATCGAAGACGATAATATCCCTGAAAATATCGGCTCGCTCGCGGCGATGAAGATGCGCCAGCCCGGCGAATAAGCTTGCTCAGCGACGCCGAACTCGACCGTTACGCGCGCCAGATCGTCCTGCCCGCCTTCGGCGGCGCGGGGCAGGCGAAGCTGAAGAGCGCCCATGTCGCGATCGTCGGCGCGGGCGGGATCGGCTGTCCGGCGATCACCTATCTGGCCGCCGCGGGGGTCGGCAGGCTGACGATCGTCGACCATGACCGGATCGAGTTGTCGAATCTCCAGCGCCAGCCGCTCTTCACCGACGCCGACCTCGGCGCGCCGAAGGCCGAGGTCGCGGCCGACGCCGCGCGGCGGATCAACCCGCATGTCGAGGCGGTGGCGGTGGCGGAACGGCTCGACGCGGACAATGCCGAGGCGCTGCTCGCGGGCGCCGGGCTGATCCTCGACGGCTGCGACAATTTCGCGACCCGGCTCGCGGTCAATACGGCCGCGGTGGCGCGCCAGATCCCGTTGCTCTCCGCCGCGATCGGCGCCTTCGAGGGACAGGTCGCGCTCTATGAGGGCTGGCGCACCGACAGCCCCTGCTATGCCTGCCTCGTCGGCGACGACCCCGACCGCCCCGGCATCAACTGCGCCGAACAGGGGGTGATGGGCGCGCTCGCGGGGATGGTCGGGACGATGGCGGCGCTCGAAGCAGTGCGCGCGCTCACCGGCTGGGGCCGGGCGCTGACGGGTAAGCTCGCGATCCTCGACATGCTCGACCGGCGCTGGCGCGAGGTCGCAGTCGCCAAGGAACCGGAGTGCCCGATATGCGGGGGCTGAGCCTCATCGTCGCCGCCGCCGACGGCGGACGCTTCTATGCCGCGCTCGAAACCGCGGCCGCGGCGAGCGCGCTGGGGCGTCCCGCGCGGCTCTTTCTCCAGGGCGAGGCCGCTGCCTTGCTCCGCGCGCCCGTTTCGTTCGACGGCGATCCCGCGCGCCGGGCCGCCGGGCAACCCGACCTCGCATCGCTGATCGCCGAGGCGATGGCGATGGGCGTGCGGCTGATCGTCTGCCAGTCGGGCCTGGCGCTGGCCGGCATGACCGCGAGCGAGCTGGTGCCCGATATCCGCGCGGGCGGGCTGGTGAGTTTTCTGAGCGAGGCGGGGGCGGACGATCAGCTGGTCGTTTATTGACACTCCCCTCCCGCCAGCGGGAGGGGTCGGGGGTGGACCAGCACCGTTTCAGATGCCCTCCCCGCTGCGAGTAGCGAACAAGTTCGCAACTCTCGCTGCCCCTCCCGCTTGCGGGAGGGGGGTAAAGTCACGGATTCTTGCAGACGGTGATCGCGTCGGGCGCCGGCCGCTTGCCCTCGGGGACGAAGCGCGCGAGATAGCCCCCGGCGTGCGCCTTGTCGTCATAGGACACGAGCTTGTAGCCCACCGCCTCGAATTCGCAGACGAGCAGGCGGAAAGGCGTGCCGTGCTGCGCGATCGGGCGGTCACCGTCGACGACGATCACCTGCCCGCCCTTGCGGAGCGCCGGGCGCAGCCGCCACAGGAAAGCGTAGGGCTCGCCGATCTCGTGATACATATGGACCATGAACACGCGGTCGAAGCTGCCCGCAGGCAAGCGCGGATCGTCGACCGCGCCGAGTTTCAGCGAGACATTGTCGAGCCGTTCGCGCGCGACGCGGTCGGCGAGGCGCTCGATCACCTCGGGCTGGATGTCCTGCGCGAGGACGCGCCCCGTGGCGCCGACGCGCGGGGCGAGCCGCACCGTATAATAGCCGTCGCCCGCGCCGATGTCGGCGACGGTCATGCCGGGGCGGACGTCGGCCGAATCCATGATGTCGTCGGCTTCGTTGACGCGGTCGCGCGCTTCCTCGGTCGACCATTTGGTCGAGGTGATCGGCGCGACCGGACGGTCGGCAGGCGGAAATTCGCGCGCGGTTTCGGGGCGGTCGCTATCGCTGCTCCACGGATTGTCGCAGCCGCCGAGCAGCAGCAGCGCCGCCAGCGCGGCAAAAAGCGGCAGCGCCGCGGGCGGGGCCGCGCGGCGGATCATCAGTCGATGTCCTCCACCTCGACCTTTTCGCCGGTCACCTTCTGCGACAGCGCCGCCGCCATGAACGGATCGAGCGCGCCGTCGAGCACGTCGCCCGGCGCGGTCGAGGTCACCCCGGTGCGCAAATCCTTCACCAGCTGATAGGGCTGGAGGACATAGGAGCGGATCTGGTGGCCCCAGCCGATCTCGGTCTTTGCCTGATATTCGCCCGATGCCTCGGCCTCGCGCTTCTGAAGCTCGGCCTCGTAAAGGCGCGCCTTCAGCATTCCCATCGCGGTCGCGCGATTCTTGTGCTGCGAGCGATCGATCTGCGACGCGACGACGATGCCGGTGGGCATGTGGGTGATGCGCACCGCCGAATCGGTCGTGTTGACGTGCTGCCCGCCCGCGCCCGAGGCGCGATAGGTATCGATCTTGAGGTCGCTTTCCTTGATCTCGATCTCGATATTGTCGTCGATCACCGGATAGACCCACACCGACGAGAAGCTGGTGTGGCGCCGCGCCGAGCTGTCGTATGGCGAAATGCGGACGAGGCGGTGGACGCCGCTTTCGGTCTTGGCATAGCCATAGGCATTCTCGCCCTTGACCAGCATCGTCGCCGACTTGATCCCCGCCTGGTCGCCCGCCTGATATTCGATCAGTTCGACCTTCATGCCGCGCTTCTCGGCCCAGCGGCTGTACATGCGCTGGAGCATTTCGGCCCAGTCCTGGCTTTCGGTGCCGCCGGCGCCGGCGTGGACCTCGACATAGCAGTCGTAGCTGTCGGCCTCGCCCGCGAGCAGCGCCTTGACCTTGTCCTCCTCGGCGCGCGCGGCGAGCGCGGCAAGGCTGGCGACGGCATCGTCGACGAGCGCTTCGTCGCCTTCCATCTCGGCGAGTTCGATCAGTTCGACGGTGTCGCCCATTTCCTTTTCGATCGCGCGCGTCGCGGTGATCGCCTCGTCGAGACGGCGGCGTTCGCGCATGACCTCCTGCGCCGCCTTGGGGCTATCCCACAGCGTCGGGTCCTCGACCTTCGCGTTCAATTCATCGAGGCGGCGCACCGCGCGGTCCCAGTCGAGGAACCGGCGCAGCAGCGCCAGCGCGGCGTTGATGGTATCGACATGATCCTGCGCTTCGGCGCGCATGACATTGCTCCTGAAATTCGATCGGGCACCGGCCATAAAGGCTGGCGCGCCATAGACAAGCGTCAGATGATCCCGCCGCGATCGTCGAGGAAATCGGCGTCGGTGCGGCGCCCATTGCCCTGCTGGACAGGCACGTCCTGGCGTTTCGGCGTCTTGACCGGCTTGATCTCCTCTTCGCGGATCGTCCGGCGCGGCTCGCTTTCGGGCTTGAAGGCCTCCCAGATGATCGCCGCCTTGGGGTCGGTTCCCGGCCAGCTGCCGTAAACGCGGCGGCCCGACTGGCGATCGATGCGCACCATGCGGATGCCCTTCGGCGCGATGAAGGGCACCGGCGGCGCATCGGTCAGCGCGCCGAGGAAGAAATCCTTGAAGATCGGCGCCGCGAGGCTGCCGCCCTGCGCATAGCCGCCCATGTTGCGCGGCTGGTCGAACCCGACATAGACGCCCGCGACGACATCGGGCGAACCGCCGACGAACCAGACGTCCTTCGGCCCCGTCGTGGTGCCGGTCTTGCCGAACAGCGGCACGCCGAGGTCGCGCAGCCGCACCGCGGTGCCGCGCTGGACGACGCCCTCGAGCATATGGACGACCTGATAGGCGGTCAGCGGGTCCATGAGCTGTTTGCCCGACGGCGCGAAGCGCGGCATCGGCCGTCCGTCCCAATCCTTCATGTTGCAGCCGTCGCACGGGCGCCAGTTCTTCGGAAAGATCACCTTGCCGCGGCGGTCCTGCGCATAGTCGATCAGCCGCGGTTTCAGTTCGCGGCCGTGGTTGGCGAGCATCGAAAAGGCGTTGGTCATCCGCTCGACCGTCGTCGTCCCGGCGCCGAGCGCGGTCGAGAGATAGGGTTCATGCTGGCCGATGCCCATCGTCTTGATCGTCTCGACGATCGGTTCCATCCCGACCTGACTCGCGGTGCGCACCGTCATCAGGTTGCGCGACTGTTCGAGGCCCCAGCGCATCGTATGCTCGCCCGACCCGCCCGCGCCGCCATAGTTGCGGAAGCATTTGTTGCCGAGGTTCGCGCCCTGATAGACGCAGAAGGGCCCGTCGACGATCAGCGTCGCCGGGGTCATGCCGTTGTCGAGCGCGGTCGCATAGACGAAGGGCTTGATCGTCGAACCCGGCTGGCGTTCGGCCTGGGTCGCGCGATTGAACGGCGACAGGCGCACGTCGAAGCCGCCCTGCATCGCATAGATGCGCCCCGAATGCGGGCTTTCGACGACCATGCCGCCCGACACTTCGGGAATATTGCGGAGCTGGTAGACGCCGGGCGCGGTCGCCTTGACCGCGATCAGGTCGCCCGGGCGCATCGCCGAAAAGGCGCTGCCGCCGGTCTTGCGATAGCCCATCGACGCCGCCCCCGCAGGCAGGCGGCCGGTATCGCCGTTGGCGAAGCCGATCCGCGCCTCGGCGGGCGTTTTCGACAGCACCGCCGCGACGCGCCAATTGTCGTAATCGATGCCGATGAAGCTCGACGCGAGACGACTTCTCCACTGGTCGTCGGCCTCGATCCGCGCGATCGGCCCCGACCAGCCCTTGCCGGTGTCGTAGCGGACGAGCCCGCGGCGCAGCGCGTTCGTCGCCGCTTCCTGCATCTTGCCGTCATAGGCGGTGCGGACCCACAGGCCGCCGCCATAGACCGACAGCGGGCCGTCGTCGGGAGTCTCGCCGAACTGGTCGATGAGCTGGCGCCGCACCTCTTCCATATAATAGCCGCCGACCTGCGCGACCGCCTTGTTGCCCGTTTCGGAGAGGCCGAGCGGCATCGCCTGCGCGGCGTCGCGCTGCGCGGCGGTGATCCAGCCGTTGCGGAACATTTCCGAAAGGACGAAATTGCGCCGCGCCATCGCCTTGCCGGCATTGCGCGCGCGGCCATAGGTTTCGGGCGCCTTGGGCAGGATGGCGAGAAAGGCCATTTCGTGGAGCGCGAGCTGGTCGACGTCCTTGTCGAAATAGGCGCGCGCCGCCGCCTGGACGCCGAAGCTGCGGCGGCCGAGCGGGATTTCGTTGAGATAGAGCTCGAGGATCTGCTCCTTGGTCAGCGCCGCCTCGATGCGCTTGGCGAGGATCGCCTCGCGAATCTTGCGGGTGTAGCTGACCTCGTTGGTGAGGAGCAGGTTCTTCGCGACCTGCTGGGTGATCGTCGAGGCGCCGATCGGCCGGCCGCTGTTGGTCAGATTGGTGATGATCGCGCTGACGATGCCCGGATAGTCGATCCCGCCATGTTCGAAGAAAGTGCGGTCCTCGGCGGCCAGATAGGCGCGGACGAGCAGCGGCGGATATTCGCTATATTCGAGCTGGACGCGCCGTTCGCGCGCATAGCTGTGGACCGGCTTGCCCTCGCCGTCGCGGACCATCGTCGGCAGCGGCGGCTCGTAATCGCGAAGCTGGTCGACCGACGGCAGGTTGCGCGCGAAGACGATCCAGCCGAGGATCAGCGCCAGCAGCCCCGCGCCGGCCAGATAGCCGAGCCAGCGGAACCAGCGGCGCAGCCACATCTCGCGAAACCAGGACATGGCCGCATTGCCGTCGCGGCGCAGGCGGTAGCGGAAATGGGACATGGTCTCGGACGGCATAGGGCCAAGCCTCTAAAGGCTGCGCGCGCGAAAGGGAAGCGGGCTTGCGGCGGGTTGCGGCTTTGGCTTGGCGGCACCGGCCCGCTCCCCCACCCGGCCTCCCATATGATACTGCCGTCGGGAGGCCGGGTGGGGGAGCGGGCCGGTGCCGCTTCCGACGTCAGTCGGAAATCAACGCGCCCGCCCGCGCGCGCTGACCGGCCAGATCGCGACCAGCGTATCGCCCGACACGACATGATAATGATCATAGAGGTTCACCGTCGGGTCGCAGTGCGGCACGGTCAGCGTCACCGGATCGCCGGGTGCGAGCTGGTCGCCGATACCGGGCGCGATCAGTGCCGCATGTTCGTCGCCCATGAAGGCGAAGCGCGCATCCTCGGCCGCGCCGCGCCGCACGACCGCGACGCCGCCGTCGGTCGACAGCGCCTTGAACCCCGCGTCGATCGTCGCGAGTCCCGAATGATTGGCGCTGACGACGCGCGCATCGACGCCGAGCGCGACCTCGAACGGGGCCTCGCCGTCGCCGGTCAGGTCGCAATCGAGATATTGCTTGTCCATGAAGACATAGGACCCCGCCTGAAGCTCGGTAAAGACGCCGAGGTCGAGGTCGATCCGGTGCGTGCCAGTGCCCGATCCGGTGACGATTTCGGGCGCGAAGCCCGTGTCGGCGAGCGCCGTGATCACGCTTTTCAGATAGGCGGTGCGCTCCACGATCGCGGCGCGACGTTCGGCATAATCCTCGATATGCTGCTGCGATCCGCAATAATATTGGACGCCGCGATAGCGCAGGCGCGGCAGCGCCGCGATCGCCTGCGCGAGGTCGACCGCGGTTTCGGCCGACGCCACGCCGGTGCGCCTGATCCCCGGATCGACGTCGATGATCACGTCGAGCGTCGCGCCCACGGCCGCCAGCGCCGCGTCGATGCGTGCGGCGACGGCGGGATGATCGACGACTGCCATCAGGCCGTCGGCGCGCGCCGCGAGCGCGGCGAGCCGGTCGATCGCACGCGGCGCGGCAACCGGCGACGTGATGAGGATGCCGGTTATGCCACCCTCCGCCAGCACCTCCGCCTCGCCGATTTTCGCGCAGCAAACGCCCAGCGCGCCCGCGCCGAGCTGCCGCTTCGCGATATCGATGCTCTTGTGGGTCTTGGCATGGGGGCGCAGCCCGACGCCACGACCGGCGGCGAGCGCCGCCATCGCCGCGATATTGCGGTCGAGCGCCTCGATATCGAGCACCAGCACCGGCGTGTTGAGGTCGGCGCGCGAGCCCTGCCGGCCGACCAGATGCGCGTGCAGGCCGATGTCGTCGCTCATCCCGTCAGCGTCCCGTCGCCGCGATCCGGCGCGCGAAATGAATCTGCACCGCGTCGCGCACGCCGCGCGCGATCTTCTGCTGCCCCGCCTTCGACGACAGAAATTCGGCGTCCGCCTTGTTCGACACGAAACCGGTCTCGAACAGGATCGACGGCGTGTCGGGCGCCTTGAGCACGACGAAGGACGCGAATCGGTGCGCGGTCGTGCGGAATGTCACCTCGTCCGACGCCTCGCGCTGGAGCAGGCGCGCGAAATCCGAAGCGGTGTTCATCGTCTCGCGCTGGGTGAGGTCGAGGAGGATCGACGATACCGCGCTGCCGTGCGCGCCCAGGTCGACGCCGTTGATGATGTTCGCCTTGTTCTCGCGCGCCGCGAGCCGCGCCGCCTCGCGGTCCGACGCGACCTCCGACAGCGTATAGACCGACGCGCCGTGCGCCTGCTGGTTCGCGGCGGCGTCGGCGTGAATCGAGAGGAAGAGATCGGCCTTCAGCCGCCGCGCAATGCCATAGCGCTCCTCGAGCACCAGAAAGCGGTCGTCGGCGCGGGTCAGCGCGACGCGCACCCGGCCCTGCGCGACCAACGCATCGCGGATCGCCTTGGCCAGGGCGAGGGTGATATCCTTCTCGCGCTGGCCGCCGTGGGGCGAAATCGCGCCGGGATCGTGCCCGCCATGCCCCGCATCGATCACGACGAGCGGCAGGCGCGGATCGGCCGGCCCTTCGATCGCGGGCAGCGGCAGCGCAGGCTTCGGCTTGCCGATCGGAACGGTGACGCTGTAGCGCTTTTTCGGCCGCTCGGCCCGGAATCGGGCGATATCGGACCCCGCGACGCGCTCCAGCCCGACGCTGTGGCGGAACGCATCGGCCGGCTGCGCCATCGGCGACGACAGGCTCGCAAGGGCGAACGCCAGCGCGGCCGCCTGACCGCCGCGTCGCGACCCTATATGGAACCAGCGTCTGTTCGAAACCATGAAGCCCTCGGCCGTGAAACACGGTGAATCCCCTATTAGCCGCATCCTGTCAAACAGGGGTTAACCCGCCGCGAAGCGCACGCGATGATTGCAATCGGGTGACATATTCCCATCTTATGCGGCGGCGGAGGTTGCCGTCGGCCCATGCCGATGCTAGCACCCCCCCACTGACGGTGTCCGACCCGGCGCCGTCCGGCCTTTTGAGGGGAAGGCCCGGCCTGCGCGAATCGCGGATCGGAGCCGCCCCGGTGCCGGACACGCGGGGAAGAACGCACGTCCGTCAGTCCACCCGGATGATCGGGCGGCCGGCGCGACCTTCCCCGGAATGTCGACCAGCCTCCTCGCTCACCCAAGTAACCAGGTTGATGCCGCATGAGGCTTGCCATGCCCTCTTCAGATCGCGACGCAGGCGCTTTCGCCCCTGCGCTTGTCGCGACCGAAGACCGCATGTGCGTCCAGGACCGGACGCAGGCCGCGCACGGCAATAACGTCTTTTTTTCTTTGAACCCTAACGACCGCCGCCGTCCGTCCAGGATGGTCGCGGCCTTTTTGTTTGGCGCGCCGCGGCGCGCCTGGAGTGATAATAATGACCACGCGCATGTTGATCGACGCGCGGCACCGGGAAGAGACCCGGGTCGCCGTCACCAAGGGAAACCGCATCGAGGAGTTTGATTTCGAGTCCGCCGAGCACAAGCAGCTCAAGGGCAATATCTATCTGGCCAAGGTCACCCGCGTCGAACCGTCGCTGCAGGCGGCGTTCGTCGAATATGGCGGCAATCGCCACGGCTTCCTGGCCTTCAGCGAAATCCACCCCGACTATTACCAGATTCCGAAGGAAGACCGCGACGCGCTGCTGCGCGAAGAGGCCGAACATGCCGCCGAGGCCGCGCTGCGCGCCGAGGAGGATCTCGACGAGCTCGAAGGCGATGTCGCCGACGTCGAGGAGCATGACGACGAGAATGGCGACGCCCCGCCCGCGCCCGAAACCGTGGGCGAGGAGTCCGATTCGGACGAGGAGAATGGCGACGCCGAAGATGGCGAAAGCGACGAGGGCGCCGAAGAAGGCCGCGACGGGCGCGGCGACCGCAAGCGCCGTGGCCGCGATGGCCGCAAGGGCGGACGGGGCCGCGGACGCGGCCGCCGCGGCGACGACGAGGACGGCGAAAGCCGCATGTCGCTGCGCCGTCGCTACAAGATTCAGGACGTCATCCGCCGCCGCCAGGTGATGCTGGTGCAGGTCGTCAAGGAAGAGCGCGGCAACAAGGGCGCGGCGCTGACCACCTATTTGTCGCTTGCCGGCCGCTATTGCGTGCTGATGCCCAACACGATGCACGGCGGCGGGATCAGCCGCAAGATTTCGAACGGCGCCGATCGCCGCAAGCTGAAGGCGATGATCGACGAGATGGGCCTGCCGCCGACGATGGGCTGCATCGTCCGCACCGCGGGGATGAGCCGCACTAAGGTCGAGATCAAGCGCGACTTCGACTATCTCGCGCGCCTGTGGGACGAGATTCGCGACAAGACGCTGGGATCGAGCGCGCCCGCGCTGATCCATTCGGACAGCGACCTCGTCAAGCGCGCGATCCGCGACATCTATCACAAGGATATCGAGGAAGTGCTCGTCGAGGGCGACGAGGGCTATAAGGCTGCGAAGCAGTTCATGAAATTGCTGATGCCGAGCCACGCGCGGCGCGTGAAGCAATATGCCGACCCCGTGTCGCTCTATCAGCGCTACGGCGTCGAGGATCAGCTCGCGGGGATGCTCAACCCGGTCGTGCAACTGAAATCGGGCGGCTATCTGGTGATCAACCCGACCGAGGCGCTGGTGTCGATCGACATCAACTCGGGGCGATCGACGCGCGAGCATAATATCGAGCAGACCGCGCTCAGCACCAACCTCGAGGCTGCGCACGAAATCGCGCGCCAGCTTCGCCTGCGCGACATGGCGGGGCTGATCGTGATCGACTTCATCGACATGGATCACGGCTCGAACGTCCGCAAGGTCGAGCGCGCGATGAAGGATGCGCTCAAGAACGACCGCGCGCGCATCCAGGTCGGCCGCATCTCCGGCTTCGGGCTGATGGAGATGAGCCGCCAGCGGCTGCGCACCGGCGTCCTCGAAGCCTCGACGCGCCCCTGCCCACATTGCGAGGGCACCGGGCTCGTCCGCACCGCTTCGTCGGCGGGTCTCAGCGCGCTGCGCCTGATCGAAGAGGAAGCCGCGCGCGGCAAGGGCAGCAAGATCATCCTGCGCGCGAGCCAGGAAGCGACCTTCTACCTCCTCAACGAAAAGCGCCGCGAACTGCGCGAGATCGAGGAGCTTTACGGCGTCTCGGTCGAAATCCTTCCCGACGGCGAGACCGAGGGCGCGCGGATGGCGGTCGAGGTCGGCGGCCCGCCGCCGGTCCAGCGTCGCAGCTTCGCCCCGATCGTCGAGATCGAGGACGAAGAAGACGACTTCGCCGAAGAGGATGGGGACGAAGCCGAGGAGGAAGAGGCCGAGGCCCGTCCGGCTCGCCACGAACGCCAGGGCGGCGAGGACGAAGGCGACGGCGAAGGCCGTAAACGCCGCCGCCGCCGCCGTCGCGGCCGTCGCGGTCGCCGCGACGAGGAAGGCAACGAAATCGGCGAGACCGAGGCCGGTGACGAAGCCGAGGCCGAGGAAGCGCCCACCGAAGAGGCTGCGCCGGTAGAGGCTGAAACTGCCGAAACCGAAGAAGCCGAAGCGAAACCGCGCCGCCGGCGCGGTGGACGCGGCCGCAAGAAGGCCGAAGAGGGGACGGAGACCGAAGCCGAAACGGTCGCGACCGAAGAGGCCGCGCCGGTGGAAGCCGAGCCTGTTGCCGAACCCGTCGCCGAGGAAGCCCCGGCGGCCGAGGAAAAGCCGAAGCGCAAGCGCGCGCCGCGCAAGACCAAGGCCGCACTGGCCGCCGAAGCCGAGGCTGCGGAAGCAGCCGAACCGGTCGAGGCGCCCGCCGCCGAACCCGCTCCGGAGGTCGCAGCCGAGGCTGAAGCCGAAAAGCCCGCGCCGAAGAAGCGTGCCAGCCGCGCCCGGAAGAAGGTCGAACCCGAAGCGGAAGCGGCACCCGCTGCCGCCGATGCAGCCGCTGCAGCCGAGCCGGCCCTTGCCGAAGCGCCCGCCGAGCCGGTGGCGGCCGAAGCGGACGACGGCGATGACGGCCCGGACGGCGAACCCCGCCGTGGCTGGTGGCAACGCACCTTCGGAAACTGAACCGATTTTCCGTGAGGGGGAAGGATGCTTCCCCTTCACGGAGAGGGGATGATTTCCGTCCTTCCCGCGAATGCGGGAATCCAGCTTTTCCTTCTTCGCGCCTTCGCGCCTTCGCGTGAGTCTTTTGAAAATCTCACGCAAAGGCGCGAAGGCGCGAAGGCGCGAAGGGTTAAGAGAGCAGGAAGCTGGATACCCGCTTTCGCGGGAATGACGAGGAGGTAAAAGGCGGACGATGAGGCTGCGCCGCCGCCGCTTCGGCCCCGGCGACTGATCGCATTATCGCTCTCGGCACCCTTGCGCCTGCGCACCTCGCGCCCCAATAAGCCTCGATGGCTTCAGTCGATGTTCAGGCGCGCGGCGCAAGACAGGCGGCGATGACCGCTTCCCCGCCGTTCCCCGCGTTTCGGGCGCATCGATTGCGCGCGCTGTTCCGCATCCTGCTGACATTGCTCGCGATGATCGCGATTTCGGCGCGCCCGGCGGCGGCGCAGTCGATGCTGCGCGATGCCGAGACCGAGGCGCTGTTCCAGGACATGATGGACCCGCTGCTCGTCGCGGCGGGGCTGCGCCCCGGACAGGTGCAGGTCCATCTGCTCGGCGACCGCAGCATCAACGCCTTCGTCGCGGGTAGCCAGGATATCTATGTCTTCAGCGGACTGATCGAGACCGCCGACAGCGCCGAGGAGGTGCAGGGGGTGCTCGCGCACGAACTCGGTCACATCATGGGCGGTCACGCGATCCGATCGAGCGAGGGCATGAAAGCCGTGACGGGCATCTCGCTGCTCAGCCTGCTGCTCGGCGCGGCGGCGATCGCGGCGGGCGGCGGCGACGCCGGCATGGGCATCATGATGGCGGGCCAGCAGGCCGCGCTCGGCAAATATCTGGCTTTCAGCCGCATCCAGGAAGCGACCGCCGACGCCGCGGGCGCGCAATATCTGTCGAAAGCGGGGATCAGCGGGCGCGGCAGCCTCGCCTTTTTCAAGAAGCTCCAGAATCTCGAATTCCGCTATGGCGTCAAGCAGGACGACGAGCAGGCCTATGGCCGCACCCACCCGATGTCGGGCGACCGCATCCAGACGCTGCGCGAGGTCTATGTCGTCGATCCCGCGTGGGACAAGCCCGCCGACCCGAAGATCGAGGCGCGCTTTCAGCGCATCAAGGCGAAGCTGTCGGGCTATATCGCCGATCCCGAACGGACGCTGCGCCAATATCCCGAGAGCGACACCAGCATCCCGGCGCGCTACGCCCGCGCCTATGCCTGGCACAAGAGCGCCTATCCCGACAAGGCGCTCGGCGAGGTCGAGGGACTGCTCAAGACCGATCCGCACGACCCCTATTTCCTCGAGCTCGAAGGACAGGTGCTGCTCGAATCGGGGCGACCGAAGGACGCGATCCCGCCGCTGCGCGAGGCGGTCGCCAATTCGCGCTCGCAGCCGCTGATCGCTGCGACGCTCGGCCACGCGCTGATCGCGACCGAGGACCCCGCCAATTTCGCCGAGGCGGAAAAGGTGCTGAAGACCGCGGTCGCGCTCGACAACCAGAACCCTTTCGCCTGGTATCAGCTCGGCATCGTCTATGCGAACAAGGGCGATCAGGCGCGCGCCGCGCTCGCTTCGGCCGAACGCTATAATCTGGAGGGTGGACAGTCCGCGCTCGCGCTGCGTAATGCCGAAACCGCGATGCAGGGCCTGACCGAAGGGTCGGCCGACTGGATTCGCGCACAGGATATTGCGCTGGTGTCACGCGCCGAGGTGGAACAGGCGCGCAAAAAGCGCTAGATTCAAACGAGATACGATAGGGACGCATCGCCGCGGGCGATGCACAAGGGCGACAAGTGACCGAAAAGAAAGACGATTATTACCAGCCGTGGCTGCGCGACCCGGCGCCGATGCCCGAAGCGTCGGCCCCCGCACGCGACGCCTCGGATCAGGGGGGCCTTGCCAAGCCGAAGGACGAGCCGCCGGTCGGAATCGACCTCGCGCGCTATAAAGCCGCCGAGAAGCCGCCGGCGCCGCTGGTGAAACCCGAAGCGATCAAGGCGGGTGCCGCGAAGCTGTGGGATCGCATCCGGGACGGCGCCGAAGCCTTCGCTGACTGGACGATCGGCGTCGGCGAGCGCGCCGACATTCCCGCGCGCGTCGAGGCGATGGAAATCCCGCGCCGCTCGCGCGAACTGGCCGCAAAGACAGGCGCACTGACGGCGCGCACCGCAAGCGCCATCGGGCGCGGATCGGCGAAAGCGGGCCGCGCTGCAGCAAAAGCGAGCGGCGAAACCTGGGACAAGATGGCGCTCGGCGACAAGGTCGCCAGACTGTCGAGCGAAGCCGGGCGCGGCATTGGCGAGGTCGCCGGCAAGACCAGGGCCGGGATCAGCCATGTCGCCAAGGCAGGTAGCGAGAGCCTGCGCGAGCAGATTGGCGAAGCGGCGACCAAATTGCGCCCCGCGGCGCGCGAGGAAGCCGGACCGCCGCCCTCGGGCCTCGAACAGCTCCTCGCGCGCGAAGAGGCCGAAGCGCGTGTCGCCGAAGCATCCGCGCCCGATCTGCCGCTCTTCACCGGCGAGGCGGTTGCCGCCGTCACACCGACGCCGGCGAAACCCGCCCGAGCGAAGGCCGCTGCCGCGACGCCGCCGCCCTCGATCTCCGGCCCCGAACCCGACGACCGTATGCCGCATCGCCCCGTGCCGCGCGCCGCGGCCGCAGCGAACACCCTTCCGGCGCCGCTCTGGGCGATGGCGCTCGGCGCCCTGCTTTTGCTCGGCGCCGTCTTCTGGCTCGGTGGCCGCTTCGGCGGCGGAATGAGCAAGAGCGAGGTCGAAACCATCGTCGCCGACTATATCCGCGCGCACCCCGAGATCATCCCCGAAGCCTTCGAGGCGCAGCGCAGCAAGGAAATGGCGAAGGCGGTCGATGCGGTGCGTCCCGCACTCGAAAAACCCTATGCCGGGGCGTGGGCGGGCAATGCCGACGGCGACGTGACGCTCGTCGTCTTCACCGACTATGCCTGCGGTTTCTGCCGCGCGAGCGTGCCCGACGTCGACCGGCTGATCCGCGAGGACAAGCGCCTGAAGGTCGTCTTCCGCGAATTGCCGATCATCTCGCCACAGAGCCGCGACGCCGCGATCATGGCGCTCGCCGCCGCGCGGCAGGGCAAATATGACGCCTTCCACCACGCGATGTTCGCCGCCTCCTCGCTCGACCCGTCGGCAATCGCCGCGGCGGCCGGCAAGGCGGGCGTGGTCACCGACGGCAGCGCCGACGCGACCGCGAACGAGGCGCTGTTCCAGCGCGAGATCGATTCGAACCTCGCGCTCGCGACCCAGCTTCAGCTCAACGCCACCCCGACGTGGATCGTCGGCGACCAGCTCTTCCAGGGGCAGGTCGGCTATGACGCGCTCCGGCAAGCCATCGCCAAGGCCCGGAAAAAGAGCTGAGGATGACCGCGGACCCGGCGCAAACGGCGATCGATCGGGGGGTCCGCAACCCCGAGCTGATGGCGGCGGCGCTGGCACTGGTCGAGGGGCGGCTTCACGATGCCGAGCCGGTGCTGAAGGCGCATCTGAAGCGCGATCCGTTCGATGTCGCGGCGATCCGGATGCTCGCCGAGCTGGCGGCGCGGATCGAACGCTATCGCGATGCCGAGGCGCTGCTGCGCCGGGCGCTCGAACTGGCGCCCGGCTTTCTTGCCGCGCGGTCGAACCTCGCGACGGTCCTGCATCGCCAGGGGCGGTCGGCCGAGGCGATCGCCGAGCTCGACACGTTGCAGCAGGCCGATCCGGGCAACCCGGGCAACGCCAATCTGAAAGCCGCCGCGCTGGGCCGCGTCGGCGAGTTCGACGAAGCGCTCGAACTGTATGAGCAGGTGCTGCAAAGCGCGGGCAAGCAGCCGAAAATCTGGATGTCCTATGGCCATATGCTCAAGACCGTCGGGCGCCAGGCCGACGCGGTGGCCGCCTATCGCCAGGCGCTCGCGCTCCATCCGGCGCTGGGCGAAGTGTGGTGGAGCCTTGCCAATCTGAAGACATTGCGCTTCGATGACGCCGACCTGTCGGCGATGGAGGCGGCGCTGGATCGCGGCGACATCACCGCCGAAGACCGCTTTCACCTGCATTTCGCGCTGGGCAGGGCATATGAACAGCGACAGCAGCCCGAACCGGCCTTTGCCCATTACGACCGGGGCAACGCCCTGCGGCGGACGCTGCTCGACTATGACGCCGACCAGACGCGGGCGGCGGTCGATCATGCCAAGGCGCTCTACACGCCGGATTTTTTCGCGGCGCGCGGGGGTCATGGCGCCGATGTGCCCGATCCGATCTTCATCGTCGGTATGCCGCGCGCGGGCTCGACACTGATCGAGCAGATTTTGTCGAGCCATTCGATGGTCGAAGGCACGATGGAACTACCCGATATCCCCAAGCTATACGCCAAGGCGCGCAATATGGGCGGGGTCGCCGGCCTGACGGCGGACCAGGCCCGCGAATTGGGCGAACAATATCTGCGCGAGACGCAGGTGCAGCGCAAAAGCGACAAGCCCTTCTATATCGACAAGCTGCCGAACAACTGGCTCTATGTCGGCTTCATCCGGCTGATCCTGCCGAACGCGAAGATCATCGACGCGCGCCGCCATCCGATGGATTGCTGTTTTTCCAATTTCAAACAGCATTTCGCGCGTGGGCAGGCGTTCAGCTACGGCCTGTCCGACATCGGGCGCTATTATGCCGACTATGTCGATCTGATGGATCACGTCGACCGGGTGCTGCCCGGGCATGTCTACCGCGTCTTCCACGAACGGGTGATCGCCGATCTGGAAAGCGAGGTGCGGGCGCTACTCGGCTATCTCGGATTGCCGTTCGAGCAGGCGTGCCTCGATTTCCACAAGAGCGACCGCGCGGTGCGCACCGCGAGTTCCGAGCAGGTGCGGCGCCCGATCAACCGCGACGGCGTCGATCAATGGCGCGCGATGGAACCGTGGCTGGGGCCGCTGGTCGAGGCGCTGGGGCCGGTTCTGGCACATTATCCGGCGTCCGCCTGAGCCTGTTGCAATTTTGTCATAGTGACCGCGAATCCGCCGCCGCGCGGAGCCGATTTCACATGTCCGATTGACGATCCCCCCCATGTTGCGACACCCTCTCGTCCGCGCCGCACAGACGGCGACAAACGGGCAAAGAGGGGGCTTTTCTATGCGGGTCCATGTTTCACGCCGCGCGCTGCTGCTGGCTTCACTGTCCTCGACGATCCTGACATCGGGAACGGCCTGGGCGCAGGAGGCCTCGAAGACCGATTATGGCGACGAAATCGTCGTCACCGCGCAGAAGCGCGAGGAAAATCTTCAGGACGTCCCGATCAGCATCCAGGCGCTGGGGACCAAGAAGCTCGACCAGCTCAACGTCACGAATTTCCAGGATTTCTCCAAGCTCCTGCCGAGCGTTTCCTTCCAGTCGAGCCAGCCGGGCGTCACCACCGTCTATATGCGCGGCGTCGCGAGCGGCGGCGACGGCAATCATTCGGGCTCGCTGCCCAGCGTCGGCGTCTATATCGACGAACAGCCGGTGACGACGATCGGCGGCACGCTCGACGTCCATATCTATGACATCGCCCGCATCGAATCGCTCGCGGGGCCGCAAGGCACGCTCTACGGCGCCTCGTCGCAGGCGGGCACGATTCGCATCATCACCAACAAGCCCGATCCCTCGGCCTTCGAAGGCCGCGTCGATGGCGAGATCAACAGCATCAAGCATGGCGGCATGGGCGGCCGGCTCGAAGGCATGATCAACGCGCCGATCAGCGAGATGGCGGCGGTGCGTTTCGTCGGCTGGTATCAGAAGGACGCCGGTTATATCGACAATGTCCCGGGAACGCGGACCTTCTGCGGCACGCCGACCCGCGATGAGGACGACAATATCAACGGCTGTATCCGGGACGGCGTCTCGGTAACCAACGCCGCCTTCGTCAAAAAGAATTTCAACGACGCCGAAATCTATGGCGGCCGTGCCGCGCTGAAGGTCGATCTTGACGACAATTGGACGATCACACCGACGCTGCTGTTCCAGAAGCAGAAGAGCCACGGCACCTTCGCGCAGGATCCGCTGGTCGGCGAGCTGCAGACCCAGCGCTTCTACCCCGACATGCGCACCGATAAATTCATCCAGGCGGCGCTGACGGTCGAAGGCAAGATCGGCAATTTCGACATCACCTATGCCGGCGCCTATCTCGACCGGAAAGCATATCAGATCAACGATTACACCGATTATGCCGAAGCCTACGACAGGCTGTATGAAGAGCAGGGCGGCCTTGCCAACTATTTCTATATTCAGGACAATGCCGGCAACACGATCGACCCGCGGCAATATATCATCGGCACCGACCATTTCCGCAAAATGAGCCAGGAATTGCGCATTTCGTCCCCGCAGGACGAGCGTTTCCGGGTCGTCGCCGGGCTCTTCTATCAGCGCCAGAGCAACCATATCCATCAGGATTATCTGATCCCCGGCCTCGCCGACAATATGTCGGTCAACGGCCATCCGGGCACCCTGTGGCTCACCGAGCAGAAGCGTGTCGATCGCGACTATGCCGCGTTCGGCGAGGCGAGCTTCGACATCACCCCCACCATCACGCTGACCGGCGGCGGCCGCTATTATAAATATGACAACAGCCTGATCGGCTTCTTCGGCTTTGGTCGCGACCCGAACGGCCCCCCTTATAATGCGGCCGGCAGTTCGCGAACCGGGGTCGCGGGCTGTTACACGACGACGGGTAGCACCGTGCGCGACGATCCGACCGGCACGCTGCTGCCCGCGACGGTGGAGGGCGGTCCCTGCACCAACCTCGCCGATTATGTGAACGGCAAGCTGGTGCCCAAGCGCACGAAGGATAATGGTTTCACGCACCGCCTGAACCTGACGTGGAAACCGAGCGAGGACATCCTCACCTATGCGACCTGGTCGCGCGGTTTCCGCCCCGGCGGGATCAACCGGCGCGGGACGATCGCGCCCTATGCCGCCGACTTCCTGACCAATTATGAATTGGGGCTCAAGACCACGCTGGCCGGCGGAATGGTCCGGCTCAACGCCGCCGTCTATCTGCAGGACTGGAAGCGCTTCCAATTCTCCTTCCTCGGCGAGAACAGCTTTACCGAGATCCACAACGGCCCGAACGCGCGGATCAAGGGGATCGAGGCCGACGTCAATATCCGGCCGGTCGAAGGGCTGACGATCGCCGCCGCGGCTTCCTATACCGATGCGAAGACCCGCAACAATCTGTGCGAAATCGACGACCCGACCTATCAATGCACCGATCCGGGCAACTCGATCGCCGCCGAGAAGGGCACGCGGCTGCCGGTGACGCCGAAGTTCAATGGCAATGCGACGCTGCGCTATCAATTCCCGGTCGGGCCGGGCGAAATGCATTTCCAGTCGGTGATCGCGCATCGCAGTTCGGCCACGCCGGATATCCGCGTCCCGACGGCGAACGCGCTCGGGCGCATCCGGGGATCGACCACCGTCGATTTCGCGCTCGGTTTCGACTGGAGCAATTACAGCTTCGAATTGTTCCTCCAGAATGCGTTCGACGAGCGCGCCGAACTGTCGCGCTATTCCAACTGCGGCCAGTGCGACGGCCGGGTGCAGATATTGGTGAACCAGCCCCAGACGATCGGGGCGCGGCTGGGCGCCAAGTTCTGATCGGGTGACCGCTAGCGCCGCCAGCACCGACAGGCCGGGCCAGAAGCTCGGCCTGTCGATGTGCATCGCGCTCGGCATGGGCAATATGATCGGGTCGGGGGTGTTCCTGCTCCCGCGCGATCTCGCGCCGCTCGGCTGGAACGCGATCGTCGGCTGGCTGGTGTCGATCGCGGGCACGCTCTGCCTTGCCGTGGTGTTCGCGCGACTCGCGAGACGGCTTCCCGAGGGGTGTGCCGCCTTCACCTATGGCGCCGCCGCCTTCGGCCCCGGCACCGGCTTCATCGTCGCATGGAGCTATTGGATAAGCTGCTGGACCGTCGTCGCGACGCTCGCGGTCGCGGCGATCAGCAACATGTCGATCCTGCTGCCCTGGCTCGGCGAAAAGGGCGCGGCGCCGGCGTGGATCGCGATCGGCTGCATCTGGTTCTTCACGCTCGTCAATCTCGGGGGTGTCCGCCGCGCGGGCGGTGCGCAGATGCTCACCCTCGCGCTCAAGCTGATCCCCGTCGTCGGCGCGGTCTTCGTCGGCGCCTGGGCGCTCGGCAGCGGCGCCGCGCCACCGCCGACGATGGCGGGGACCGAGCCGCTCAGCCTGTCGGGGGTCAGCGGCGCGGCGACGCTCACCCTCTTCGCCCTGCTCGGCTTCGAAAGCGCGTGCGTGGTCAGCGACCGCGTCAGGGACCCCGAACGCACGATCCCGCGCGCGACGGTGATCGCGGCGGCGGCGGTCGGGCACCTCTACCTCCTGTCGTGCACGACGGTGACGCTGCTGGTGCCGGTCGCAGCGCTCCACGAATCGAACGCCGCCTATGCGACCTTCTTCGCGCGGCTCGTCGGCCCCGGCGCCGGACAGGTCGTCGCGCTATTCGCGGCGATCGCGGCGCTCGGCGCGCTCAACGGCTTCGTGCTGCTGCAAGGCGACATCCCGCGCGACCTCGCGCACCGCCGCCTGCTCCCCGCCGCCTTCGCGCGCGACAATCGCTTCGCCTCGCCGTGGATCACCCAGATCGTGTCGAGCGGGCTCGCGAGCGCGATCGTCTATGCCAATTATTCGCGCGGGCTCGCCGACCTGTTCGCCTTCATGGTCAAGGTGACGACCTCGACCGCGATCATCCTCTATATCGTCGGCTCGCTCGCCGCGCTGCTGCTCGAACGGCGGGGCGCGATCCGGGTCTCGGCAGGCTTCGCCGCCGCGACGATCGCGGGCTTCGCCTATAGCTGCTGGGCCTTCTATGGTGCCGGACTGGAGGCGAGCCTGTGGAGCGCCGCGATGACCGCGGCGGGATTGCCGATCTATCTCGCGATGCGGCGCTCAGCGCCAGCGGGGCGCGAAGAAGCCCCGGTCGCGTAGGATCACCTCGGCCGCATTATGCCCCGGCGCGCCGGTGACGCCGCCGCCCGGATGCGTGCCCGCACCGCACATATAAAGCCCCTTCACCGGCCCGCGATAGCCGCCGTTGCCGAGCACCGGCCGCGCGGCCCAGAGCTGATCGAGGCTCATATTGCCGTGCATGATGTCGCCGCCGACCAGGCCGAACTTGCGTTCGATTCCCTTGGGGCTGAGCCGCGTCTGGCCGACGATGCTGGCGCGGAAGCCGGGGGCGTGCTTCTCGACCGTGTCGATGATGCAATCCGCCGCGGCTTCCTCTTCATCGTCCCAATCGCGTCCGCCCGGCAGTTCGGGCGCGAATTGCTGGCAGAAGAGGCTGGCGACGTGGCAGCCTTCGGGCGCGAGGCTGTCGTCGACGGTCGAGGGGATCAGCATCTCGACGATCGGCGCCTTCGACCAGCCATGCTGCTTCGCGTCGAGGAAAGCGCGGTCCATATAATCGAGCGTCGGCGCGAGGATGATCCCCGACTGGTGATGCTCGCCGGGCCCATCCTTTTCATTATGCGGGAGGCAGGTGAATTTGGGAAGTTCGCTCAAAGCGACATTCATGCGGAAGGTGCCGCTGCCCGCCTTGAATCCCTTGATGCGGCGCTGGAAGTCCTGCGGCAGGTCGGCCGCGTCCATCATCCGTTCGTAGAGCAATTTCGGCCCGACGTTGGCGATCACCCGCGCCGCGGCAATCTCCTCGCCGCCCACCAACTTGACGCCGACCGTCTTGTTTCCATCGACGAGCACTTTGGCGACCGGGCTTTCGAGGCTGATCTCGACGCCCATGTCGCGGCAGACCTTCGCCATGATCTCGGTGATCTTGCCCATGCCGCCGACGCTGTGGCCCCACGCGCCCTTCTTGCCGTTCACCTCGCCGAAGACGTGATGGAGGAGCACGTATGCGCTGCCCGGCGTGTCGGGGCTGGCATAATTGCCGACCACCGCGTCGAAGCCGAAGGCAGCCTTCACCGCCTCGCTCTCGAACCAGCTGTCGAGCATCGTCCGCGCCGATTTGGTGAACAGGTCGAGCACGTCGCGCTGCTGTTCGAGGCTGAGCGTCGCGAAGCGCCGCCCCTGCCGCGCACCGTCGAGCAGCGTGCGCAGGCCTTCGCCGACATTCGGCGGCACGCGCAGCGCAAGGTCGCGGAGCAGTTCGGCGACATTTTCGAGCGCGTCATAATAAGCAGGCAGCACCTCGGCATCATGGTTCGAGAATTTGCGGAACTCGGCCTGCGTGCGCTCGAGCCCGCCGCCGAGCTTCAGATACCCGCCATCCTCCTGCGGCAGGAAATTGCTGATCGGTCGCTCGATGACGCGATAGCCATGATCGGCGAGCTTCATGTCGGCGATCACCTTCGGCTGGAGCAGGCTGACGGTGTAGCTCGCGACCGAATTGCGGAAACCCGGCGCGAACTCCTCGGTCACCGCGGCACCGCCGACGACGTCGCGCGCCTCGACGATGCGCACCTTCAGCCCCGCCCTCGCGAGGTAGAAGGCGCAAACGAGGCCGTTGTGGCCGGCGCCGATGATCAGCGCGTCATAGGCTTTGGTCATGAAAAATCTTTCGCAAGCGGGGATTGGACATGCTGGCGGCCGAAGCCGAGGCCGAGGATGCGGCCCGGAATGCGGCGGAGCAGCGGAATAGCGTCGAGCAGGCGGACGGCGAAGGGCACGCGGGTGACCTCTCCGCGCAGCATCGGTTCGATGACGCGCTGGTGTGCGAAGCGCTGGAGCGCCTGCATCCGGGTCGTCGGCTTCCAGCGGCGCGCCTGAACCCGTGCGAGCAACGGATCGGGATCGGCCCCGGCGGCGAGCGGCGCCGCGAGGATATTCGCGGCGGCGACCGCATCCTGCACCGCCAGGTTGATGCCGATGCCGCCGACCGGCGACATCGCGTGCGCCGCGTCGCCGATCGCGAGCAGGCCCGGGCGCGACCAGCGCGTCAGCCGGTCGAGCGCGACCGACAGCAATTTGACATCGTCAAAGCTGCGGATCGCCTCGATACCCGCGGCGAGGCCGGGGACGATCCGGACGATCTCGTCGCGGAAGGCGGCGATGCCGCGCGCCTCGATCGGCGGGAAGCCGCCCTTCTCGATGATCCGCGCGCATTGCCAATAATCGCCGCGCGGAATGGCAACGACCATCCCGCCCTTGTCGATCGTGCCGAGCGCGACCTCCGCCATATCCATGCCCGCGGGAACGGGGACGCGGAACCAGAGCACGTCCATCGGCGCGCCGAGATCGTCGAGCGGCAGCTCGGCGGCTTCGCGCAGCACCGACCGGCGCCCGTCGGCGGCGATGACGAGCCGCGCGGGCAGCGTCTCGCCGGTTGCGAGGGTGACGCCGCTGACGCGGCCCGCGGCGCCATGGGTCAGCCCGATGGCCTCGGTCGACATGCGGAGGTCGAAGGTCGGATAGCCCCGCCCTTCCCCCGCGATGAAATCGAGCAGATCCCATTGCGGCATCATCGCCACGAACGGCGCGGCGACGGGCAGATGCTTCATCGTCGCGACCGTATAGCGCCCGCCGAGCAGGTTCAGCGTCATGGTGTAGAGCCTCGCGTGCGGCTCTTCGAGCAGCGCGCCGAGCAACCCGATCTCGTGGAACAGTTCGAGGGTCGAAGGGTGCACCGTGTCGCCGCGGAAATCACGGAGGAAATCGGCGTGCTTTTCGAGCACGGTCACCCGCACCCCGGCGCGCGCGAAGAGCAGCCCCGCGACCATTCCGGCGGGGCCGCCGCCGACGATAATGATGGGAAGCTCGCTCATTCTCCCCTCCCGCTTGCGGGAGGGGCCGGGGAGGGCCTGTCCCGTGGTTTCGACGCCTGGAGGGAACAGACCCTCCCCTAACCCCTCCCGCTTGCGGGAGGGGGATTTACTTGCTCCACCCCGCCGGCGGCGGCCGCTCCAGCCTCGCCTCGGGGATAATCTCGCGCATCCGCGAACAGAAATGCCTGAGGCAGACCTCCTTGTCGCTGAGCGGCCCCATGGTGAAGCTTTTCGACTGCATCCCCTGCTGAACGCGCGTGATCAGCGCGGTATCCTCGGCATTGACCTGCCGATTGATGCGCCAGTTGAGGTAGCGCGCGGCCTTCATCTCGCGCCGCGTATCGGGAAGAACATAGGAGATTTCGCGGATCAGGCAGCTCGTCGGGCCGGTCGGCAGCCACTGCATGAAATCGACCTGATCGGGATAGATGTCGAAGGCGATGTTCGGCCACAGCTTGAAATAGAGCCAGTGGCGCTGGTTCGCCGCCGGCAGGTGCGGCACCGGCGGCAGCAGGCGCTGATACATATGTTCGGACCAGTTCGCCGAGGGCCGGTCGATCAGGTCGCCCCACATGCGGTCGACCCCGGCCTCGGCCTCGACGCCGTAACTCTTTCCGAACAGGCGGGTGAGGCCGGGGTGCGCGACGGGGATGTGGAGGCCGTCCGAATAATTGTCGCCGACATTCTTCCAGTTCACGGCGCGCGGGCGCAGCGTGACGCGGCCGAGCGCGCCGAGTTCCGCAAAGCGATAGGGCGCGATCATCGCCTCATAGGGCGCCATCATCGCCGCGACCGACGGGCCGCCGTCGTCATCGAGCCGCACGAACCAGAAGCCGCGCCATTGCTCAAGCCCGACCGGGACGAGTCCTGCCTTGTCCTTGTCGAGCGCCGGGTAGCTCGCCGAATCGGGAACGCCGGTCAACCGGCCGTCGAGTTCATAGGTCCAGGCGTGATAGGGACAGACGAGCTTCTTCGCGCAGCCCGCCGCGCCATCGACGAGGCGCGAGCCGCGGTGGCGGCAGACGTTGGTGAAGGCGCGCACGATGCGGTCGGCGCCGCGCACCAGGATCACGCTTTCGCCGCAAAAGTCGATGCTGTGCCAGTCGCCGGCGTTGGGGATGTCGCTGTCGTGGCAGACGACCTGCCAGCTCGGGCGGAAGATGCGGTCCATTTCGGCCGCGTGGAATTCGGGGTCGCTGTAGGTCCAGGCGGGGAGCGACCAGCCGTCGAGCGGGTCGATGTTGTCGAAAGTGTCGCGCAGCGTTGCCATGGCCCGTTCCTTGTTATACATATGTATAACAAGATGACCGCCGCTCGCCAAGCCTTTACGCGCGAAAGCGCCGATGCCCGCCGGACGGGCCTGATCGAGGCGACCGCGGCGGTGCTCGCCGAACAGGGGCTCGCGGGAACAACTGTTCGCGCGATCTGCGCGAAGGCGGGGGTGTCGCCGGGGCTGCTGCGCCATTATTTCGAGGGGATCGGCGATCTGGTCGCCGCCACTTACGCCGCGACGAGCGACCGGATGGACGCGATTTTCGCAGGCGCGGTCGAAGGCGCGGGCGACGATCCGCGCGCGCGGCTGACCGCTTACCTCACCGCGAGCTTCCGCCCGCCGGTCACCGATCCCGCGCTACTCGGCGCCTGGACCACTTTTTGGGCGCTCGCGCGCAGCGATGCACGGATGGCGGCGATCCACGCCGGAAGCTACGCGGGCTATCGCGAACGATTGACCGATTTGCTGACCGCGTGCGGCGCCGCCGACGCCGGGCGGCTGGCAATCCTGCTGACCGCGATGGTCGACGGGCTATGGCTCGAACTGTCGCTCGACTCGACGAGCTTCGGCGCCGAGGCGGCGGTGGCGATGGTCGAGCGCGCGGTAGGGGCGTTACTACCCTAGCCCGTGCCCCTGCGAAGGCAGGGGCCCATCACCCGCGATCGCGTTCTGAACGAGCGGCTGGGAAAAAACCGAAGGCCGGTGATGGGCCCCTGCCTTCGCAGGGGCACGACACTTATTTCGACAAATCGCGCAGCAGGCTGTCCCAATGCGCGAGGGCGCCGGGGATCGCGGCGACCGGCGCGCGTTCGTTGAGGCCGTGCGCGAAGCTGTCGCTCGCCTTGCTGAACAGCCCCGCGACGCCATAGCTCGGCACGCCGACGGCGCGGAAATGCAGGCTGTCGGTCGCCCCCGCGCTCATCGACGGGATGATCGGCAGGCCGGGGAAGCGCGCATGGACCGCCTTGGTGACCGCCGACACCACGTCGGGGCGCAGCGGCGAAGCGTCGCTCGCGGTGGCATCGGGGTCGGTGTTCACCTTGACCGCGGGATCGCCGATCACCTTTTCGAGTTCGGCACGCACCGCCTCGATGCTGACGCCCGGGAAGATACGGCAATTGATGTTCGCGGTCGCGCGCTGCGGCAGCGCGTTTTCGGCGTGGCCGCCCTTGACCAGCGTGGGAACGCAGGTCGTGCCGATCTGGCCGACATATTCGGGGTCGGCACGGATCGTCGCGATGGCCTTCGCATCGGTCGGGTCGGCCGCGAAGGCTTTCAGCGCCGCGCCGATGTCGCCGCCGACCTGATCGGCGACGATCGGCATTCCGACCCTGGTCAGCTCATTCTGCTGCGGCGTGAAGCGATAGGCGCCGATCTTTGCCAGCGCTTCGGACAGTTCGACGATCGCGTTGACCGGGCCGGGGCGCGAGCTGTGGCCGCCGGGGTTGGTGACTTCGAGCCCATAGTCGGCATAGGTTTTCTCGCCCGCCTGCAACCCGTAATATTTCGCCTTGCCGTCCTCGCCGATCAGCCCGCCCCCGCCATCGCCGTTCAAGGCAAATTCGGCGTCCTTATATTTGGCGGCGAGCGCGCGCGTCGTCGTCATCGAGGTTTCCTCGTCGCCCGACAGCAGCAGGATGATCGAGCGCTTCGGCTTGAACCCCTCCTTCTTGAGCTGGGCCATCGTCGCGACCATCATCGCGACGTCGAACTTGTTGTCCTCCGACCCGCGGCCGAAGATATAGCCATTCTCTTCGACCGGCACGAAGGGATCGCGGGTCCAGTCCTTGGGATCGGCCTCGACGACGTCCATATGGCCGAGCAGCAGGATCGGCTTCGCCTTGGTCGTGCCCCGCAGCGTCGCAGCAAAGGTCGCGGTTTCGCCGATCGGGGTGATCTCGATATCCGCGTCGCTGTATCCCGCCGCCTTGAGCACGCCCGCATAATAGGCCGCAAGCTCGGGCACCTTGCCGCGCCCCTCGACCGTCGGGATCGCAACGCTGTCCATGAGGATCTTCTTCGCCGTCGCGGCATCGGCGGGCTTGGCGTGAACGGGCGCCGCGGCCAGCAGGACGGCGGAAGCAAGGAAAGCAGCAGCTAAACGCATATCATCGACCCCTTTTACACTCTGTTTCGATCCGTTCGGGCGGAGCCTGTCGAAGCCCCGTCCTTTTTCTTTCACCATGCTGACGGAAGAACGGCGCTTCGACAAGTCCGGGTGATGAGGGTCTGTTAACGAGCGACATCAGCCGTTTCTTATCTCGTCACCCTGAACTTGTTTCAGGGTCCATGGCCCGCCGTTTCCTTCGGCGCAACGCTGACCGAGAGGTTCGGCCATGGATGCTGAAACAAGTTCAGCATGACGAAGAGGGAACGT
>QFCS01000689.1_pt1 | contig 128212 bp, 116 predicted proteins | sample 3576561 | NCBI WGS metagenome assembly QFCS01 | reverse complement strand
GTCAGTGAGCTCATGGTTCAACTCCTGTCGAAGAGCGAGGCGGATTGCCTCGCCCGTCAACATGGCAGAACCAGCGACGAAATGAATAGCCACGATGCTGACGGAGCGGCTACCGCGCGAGCGGTTTAGTCCTTCGCTGCAAATCCGACTCTCAGCCGATCAATACAACCCGTTCGACCCAGCCCGATCTATTTGCTCAACAACGCCTCAAGCGATAGATCGAGCGAAGCCGCAAGCTTCGCCAGCGTTTGAAGCGATGGGTTGCGCGCCTGGCGCTCGATGTGCGCGATGACGTACATGCTGACGCCCGATCGCTGACCCAGTGTGTCCTGGGTCCCTCAATCCGTGCTCTGACCGATGCGCCACAACACCCCGCAGGGATCGAACAGCACGAAGTCGCGCATGCCCCAAGGCTGTTCCTCCACGGCGCCGATGCGCACGCCGTAGCGCTCGGCCACGCCGCGTTCCGCCAGGCGCTGGCGCCAGGCGTCCACGTCTTTCACCAGCAGGTGCAGCATCAGGTTCTCGGCGAAGGCCTGTTCGTAGAAGTTCTGCAGCAGGAAGCGCGCGCTGCCGTGGTGCAGGTAGGCCATCTGTTCGTTGTGCCAGTTCAGGCGGAAACCCACGTCCTGGTAGAAGCGTTGGGAGAGTTCGAAGTCCTTGGCGGGCACGAAGGGCTTCATTTCGATGACGTCGAAGTCGGGCATGGATGGGCTCGGCGGGTCAGGGGGCATGGGCCTCGCGGCGAAAATCGCCGCGATGCAATCTTCCTCCTATTACCGAATGGCCCTGATCCTGGGCCTGCTGTCGGCCATCGGCCCCTTCGCCATCGACATGTACCTGCCCGCGCTGCCGGCCATCGGCAGCGCCCTGGGCGCCGAGGTGGGCGCCGTGCAGTTCAGCCTAACGGCTTTCTTCCTGTCGCTGGGCGTGGGGCAGCTCTTGTACGGGCCGGTGTCCGACATGGTGGGGCGCAAGCCGCCGCTGTATTTCGGCCTGGGCCTGTTCGTGGTGGCCAGCGTGGGCTGCGCGCTGGCGTCCGACATCCAGACCCTGGTGGCTTTCCGCTTCCTGCAGGGCCTGGGCGCGGCGGCCGGCATGGCCATTCCGCGCGCCGTGGTGCGCGACCTGCACACCGGCACCGAGGCCGCGCGCCTGATGTCGCTGCTGATGCTGGTGTTCAGCGTGTCGCCCATCCTGGCGCCGCTGGCCGGCAGCGGGGTGATCGCGCTGGCCGGCTGGCGCGGCGTGTTCTGGGCGGTGGCGTTGGCGGCCGTGGCCGGGCTGGCGCTGGTGGGGGCCACGCTGCGCGAGACGCGCCCGCCCGAGCAGCGGGTGGAAAGCAGCGTCGGCGGCGCGCTGCGCGCCTACCGTCTGCTGTTGGGCGACTGGCACTACCTCGGGCTGGTGGGCATCGGCAGTTGCGCGCTGGCGGGCTTCTTCGTGTTCCTGGCGGGCTCGCCTTTCGTGCTGATCAACCACTACGGGCTCACGCCCACGCAGTACAGCCTGGCGTTTTCGTTCAATGCGGTGGCCTTCATCGGCGCCTCGCAGTTCACGGCCACGCTGGGGCGGCGCTTCGGCCTGGCGCCCATGGTGAAGGTGGCGGCCACGGCCTCGGGTTCCACCATCGCGTTGCTGCTGGCCTACTACCTGTTCGGCGGTGACGCTCTGTGGGTGCTGATCGCGCTGAACTTCATCGCCAGCGCGTTCATGGGCCTGGTGATTCCCACGGTGTCGGTGCTGGCGCTGGAAGAGCACGGCCCCATCGCGGGCACGGCCTCGGCGCTGATGGGCACGCTGCAGATGCTGGTGGGCGCTCTGGCCATGGCGGTGGTGGGCCTGTTCGCCAACGGCCAGCCGCTGCCCATGGTGGTGGGCATGGCGCTGGGTTCGTTCAGCAGCGTGGCCCTGACCTGGCTGACCCTGGCGCGATCGACAGGGGGCTCGCGCCCCCATGCCCTCAGAACGTGATGTTCGCGGACAGCCAGAAGGTGCGGCCCGGCAGCGTGGTGCCGCTCACCGAGGCGCCGCCCTGGAAGTACCCGTTCACCCAGGTCGGCGTGCCGTTGAGGTTGACCAGGCGGTACTGACGGAAGTCCTTGTCGAACAGGTTGTAGATGTTGGCGTTGAGCGTCACGTTCTTCGACAGCTTGTAGGCGCCGCCCAGGTGGAAGAGGGCGTGGGCCTTGATGTCGCCCACGGCCTGGTAGATGGCCAGGTTGTTGCCGGTGAGGCGGGCCGGGTCGCCGCTGAAGCGCGGGCTCTTGCCGCGGTACTCGCCGCGCAGCCACAGGCTCCACTTGTCGCTCGGGTCCCAGCTCAGCTGGGCGTTGGCCACGTGCCGGGCGGTGTTGGCCAGCTGGCCGTTTTTCACGCCGTCCTCGACCACCTCGCTGCCGGTCCAGGTGTAGCCCAGCTTCAGGCCCCAGCCCTTGGCGATCTGGACGCGGCTGCTCAGCTCCAGGCCGTAGGTGGTGGCCTCGTCCACGTTGATGGCGTAGGTGGCGTTGGGGTTGGCCGAGCAGCTCGACACCCAGTTGACCGTGCAGTCGCCGCCGCCGCTGATCTTGTCCTTGACCTTGTTGTGGAACAGGGTGACGGCGCTGCTCAGGCCGGCCTGGCTGTCGAACAGCGCCGAGATTTCCGTGCTGGTGCTGGTTTCGGGCTTGAGGTTCGGGTTGCCGATGTTGATGGTGGCGCCCTGGCCGCTGACGCCGCTCACGCCGTCGATGAGCTGGTTCAGGCGCGGCGCGCGGAAGCCCTTGCTGACGCCGCCCTTGAGGGTCCAATGCCGGGTGGCGTCCCACACCAGGTAGGCGCGCGGGCTCACCTGGCCGCCGAAGGCGCTGTGGTTGTCGTAGCGGGCGCCGAGCGTGGCGGTCAGTGCCTGGCTGAGTTTCCATTCGTCCTCGGCGAACACGGCCCACATGGTCTGGTCGTGCTTCTCGGGCAGCAGGCCGTCGGTGAGCTGGGCGTCCCACCACTGGCCGCCCACGGTCAGCACGTGCGCGTCGCCCACCGGGGCCACGAGCTTGCTGTCGAGCACCAAGTTGGTGGTCTTGAGTTCGCGCGGCGTGCCGCGGCGCGGGTCGCCGGCGGGCACGGCGCCGCCGGGGATGGTGCGGCCGATGGTCTCGGTCTCGGTGTGCATCAGGCTGGACTCGAGCAGGCCCACGCCCAGGCGTGCGGTGTGGCCCACGGCCACCTGGTCGCGGTTGAAGCGCAGGGCGTCCTGGTAGCCGGGCGGGTTGTTGCCGAGCAGGTTGGTGGTGGCGTCGCGCGTGCCCAGGCGGCCGTCGCTGTTGTCGTACCAGGTGCGGCCCTGTTCCACGTCGAGCCAGAGGTCGTGCTGGCGGTTGGGCGTGAGCGTCAGGCGCGCGCCCACGTTGTGCTGGCGGCTCTCGGCGGGCGCGGGGTTGCGTGCCGAGGCGGGCTGAGCCGCGCCGGGGGCGAGCACGAAGTCCGAGGCCTCGCGGCGGTAGAGGTTGCCGCGCACGGCCAGGCCCAGCAGGTCCTGCACGAGGGGGCCGCTGGTGTACAGGTTGTAGCGCTGCTGCACGCCCCAGTCGCTGTCCTGCGGGATGCCGGTCTCCAGCGTGAGCTGGCCGCCCCATTGCTTGGCCACCTTGCGCGTGATGATGTTGATCACGCCGCCCATGGCGTCGGAGCCGTAGAGCGTGGACATGGGGCCGCGGATGATCTCGATGCGCTCGATGGCGGCCACCGGCGGGATCAGGCTGGTGTGCGCGGCGCCGAAGCCGTTGGGCGTGACGTCGCCCGCCACGTTCTGGCGGCGGCCGTCGATGAGGATCAGGGTGTACTCGCTGGGCATGCCGCGGATGCTGATGTCCAGGCCGCCGGTCTTGCCCGTGCCGCCGAGCACGTCGATGCCTTCAACGCCGGCCAGGGCTTCCGCCAGGTCGCGGTATTGGCGCGTTTCCAGTTCCTGGCGCGTGACGACCGAAATCGAGGCGGGTGCCTGTTTGAGTTCCTGCTCGAAGCCCGAGGCGGAGACCACGACCTCGCTGAGCGAGACCTCGGCGGTCTGGGCGTGGGCGTGGCCCAGGCCCAGCAACAGCAGGCCGCAGGCGAGGGCGGTGGCCTGCAGGGGGAACCGGCCAGCCGGCGGGGTGCGCCGCTGCGCGGGCGGCGGGGTCAGGTGTCGAGACATCAGCTTCCTCTGTGGGATGTGTTGGGTTGGCGGACTGGCTGGCTACTGCTGCAACCCGACCCACACGCGGCGCACAGGGCGCGGCTGACGGGAGAACGGTGAACTTGGCTGGCTGGTTACGGATTATTGCAAATAAAAATGATTCTTCTTAACTTGTTCTTAAGTTTTGATCGGGAAAAGGGTGATTTCCTGTCGCCAGTGCCTTCGGGCGATGAGCGTCGTAGGGTCTGGTTTTGTATTGCCATTGGCAAGTAAAAACTTGACAATGGCAAGTATGTCGACGCCCCAAGCCCTCAACCCCGTCCCCCCCGCCGCCGTCAAGGCGGTGCGCCGCTTCAACCGCTTCTACACCCGCCGCGCGGGCGTGCTCTCGCCCTACCTGGGGGGCGATCTGTCGCTGACCGAGGTGCGCGTGCTCTACGAACTGGCGCACCAGCCGGGCCTGGTGGCCACCGAGCTGGCGCGAGAGCTGGGCATGGACGGTGGCTACCTCAGCCGCATCCTCAAGCGCTTCGAGCAGTCGGGCTGGCTCAGCCGCGCGCCCAGTCCGAAGGACGCGCGCCAAAGCCTGCTCACGCTCACCGACGCCGGGCACGAGGCCTTCGCGCCGATGCAGCAGAAGTCGCGCGAGGAGGCCGCGGCGCTGCTGGCCCCGCTGGCGCCGGCCGAGCAGCAGGCGGTGGTGGACGCGATGGCGCGCATCGAGCGGCTGCTGAGCCCCACGGCCGCGGCGCGCACGCGCGCGGCCGTGCTGCGCGACCCGCGACCCGGCGACATGGGCTGGGTGGTGCAGCAGCACGGCGAGGTCTACGCGCGTGAGTACGGTTGGAACATGGCCTTCGAGGCCCTGGTGGCCGACATCGTGGCCAAGTACGTGCGCGAGTTTCAGCCCGACTGGGAGCGCTGCTGGATCGCCGAACTCGACGGCGAGCGCGTGGGCTCGGCCTTCGTGGTGCGCAAGTCGGCCAGCACGGCGCAGCTGCGCATGCTGCTGCTGACGCCGGCCGCGCGCGGCCTGGGCCTGGGCGCGCGCCTGACCGACGAATGCCTGGCCTTCGCGCGGCACAAGGGTTACCGCAAGATGGTGCTGTGGACCAACAGCTGCCTCACGGCGGCGCGCGAGATCTACGCCAAGCGCGGGTTCAAGCGGGTGAAGTCGGCGCCGTACGAGGGCTTCGGGCAGTCGCTGGTGGGCGAGACCTGGGAGCTGAAGCTCTGAGGCGGTCCGGGGGTGTCAGGACCGGGCGCAGGGCCGTGGCGGCTTCGATGCGGCGCCCCTCGCTGCGCGAGGGGTCCCTTGCGATGCTCGGGCCAGCGGCGCGCGGCGGAACTCGCTGCGTGGGCTTCGCCCACTGCGCTCAGACAGCCGCCGCGAGTCAGTTGACGAAGCGCGCTGCGCGCGCCACCGCCGGCCCTGCGCTTCTCAGCACCGCATAGGCGCCGCCACGGCCCTGCGCCCGGCCCTGACGTGCAGCACCTGAGCCGGCCAACCAACGAAAGAACCTCGCTTCTCGCGCCAGTCCTGTCTGCAGGCCGAGGGTTCGGGCAATGGCGGGGTGGGCGCCTATGCGCAGGCGAGGAGCGCAGGGTGGGCGGCCCGCCCGCCCATCGCGCCAGAAGCCCCTGAAGCCCTGAAACGTCCGCTCGGCATTTGGGGTCGTCGCTGCTACATTCGAATTTACTTATGAATGAGACGGCCGCCCCCCACCCCCGTTCCCGTGTGCAAGCCCCCAGCCACCCCATCGGCTGGCCCCGGCTGAAGCGCCGGGCGCGCGCCGCCCTGGGGGCACTGGCGGGCGCCTGGGCCCTGTCCGGCGCGCTGGCGCAAACGCCCGCGCCCGAGCCCCTGCCGGTCCAGCAGGTGGCGCCCGGCACCTGGCTGGCCCAGGGCGAGGCGGCCCTGGGCTCGCCGGCCAACCGCAACTTCATCTCCAACGCCGCCTTCGTCGTCACGCCCGAGGGCGTGGTGGTGATCGACGCGCTGGGCTCGCCCGCGCTGGCCGACGGCCTGCTGGCCGCCATCGCGCGCATCACCCCGCTGCCGGTGCGCTACGTCATCGTCACGCATTACCACGCCGACCACATCTACGGCCTGCAGCGCTTCAAGGCGGCGGGCGCCCGCATCGTGGCCGGCACGCAGGGGCGCGAGTACCTGGCCTCGGACACCGCCCGGCTGCGCCTGCAGGCCAGCCGCGAAGAGCTGGCGCCCTGGATCGACGAGGCCACGCAGCTGGTGCCCGCCGACCGCTGGCTCGACGGGCCAACCGTCATCGAACTGGGCGGCGAGCGCTTGCGCGTGCAGCCGGTGGGCCCCGCGCACACGCCGGAAGACCTGGTCGTGCTGCACGAACGCACGGGCGTGCTGTTCACCGGCGACCTGGTCTTCCAGGGGCGCATCCCCTTCGTGGGACAGGCCGACAGCAGCAGCTGGATCCGTTCGCTGGACCAACTGCTGGCCCTGGAGCCCCGGCTGCTGGTGCCGGGCCACGGCGCCATCTCCTCGCAGCCGGCGGCCGACCTGCGCCTCACGCGCGACTACCTGGTGCACCTGCGCCAGGCCATGGGCGAGGCGGCGGCCAACCTGGAGCCCTTCGAGGACGCCTACGCGCGCACCGACTGGTCGCGCTTCGAATCGCTGCCGCTGTTCCAGGCGGCCAACCGCATCAACGCCTACAACACCTACCTGCTGATGGAGCGCGAGGGCATGGGGCGCTGAGGCCCGGCGCGCGCGCCGCCGCCTAGAATCGGTCGCCTCATTTCCTGGCCGCGCTCGAGCGGCGGCCGCAGACACCGGGGTTGCTCGATATGCGTTTGATCCTGACCGCATGGGGCCGCAGGGGCTGGCGCGCCGGCTCGCGCGGCCTGTGGCTGGCCGCGCTCGCGGCCGCGGCCTCGGCGCAAGCGCCCGCGCCGTCGCCAGGTCCGGCGGCCACGCCCATCGCTTTCATCGCCGCCTGGGACCAGCTGCTGCGGCGCTCCGACAAGCTGGCGGCGGCCCGCGCCGCCACCGACAGCGAGGACCTGCGCGCCAGCGGCCTCGCGGGGCTGGGCGGGCCGGTGGTCAGTCTGTCGGGCGCCGCCTACGCCTACAACGCCAACCTGGACGTCAACCTCGACCCGGTGAACCAGCGCATCGCGCAGCTGGAGCAGCGCCTGCCGATCCCGCTGCAGAACCTGCCGATTCCGGTACCGGTGCCGCAATTCCCCTCGCGCTACACCTACAACCGGCACGACAGCGGCACCACCGCCGCCATCGGCGCGGTCTGGCCGATCTACGCCGGCGGCATGGCCGACGCGGTGCGCGGCATGCAGGAGGCGCGCGCCAGCGAGTCGCGCGCCGACGCCGACAAGACCACCCACGAGCTCGCCACGCTGCTGGTGCAGCGCTACTTCGGCGCCCAGCTCGCCGCCCGCGCCGCCAGCCTGCGCGAGGCGGCGCTGCAGACCATCGCCCTGCACGACGCCTCGGCGCAGAAGATGCTCGACGCGGGCGTCATCGCGCGGGTGGACCGGCTGCAGGCGCGCAGCGCGCTCGAAGAGGCGCGGCGCAACGCCATGAAGGCGCGCGACGACGCCGAACTGGCCGCCACCGCGCTCACGCGCACCATCAAGAGCGACACCCCGGTGGTGCCCAGCAACCCGCTGTTCGTGCTGTCGGCCCCCATCGAGCCGCTGCCGCATTTCCTGTCGGCCGCGCTGCAGCGCCACCCCGGCCTGGCCAAGGTGGCGGCCAAGAAGAGCGAGGCCGAGCGCCTGCACGCCGCTGGCGAGGCCTCGCGCAAGCCCCAGGTCTTCGCCTTCGGCCAGCGCGAGCTCAAGAGCGGCAACGCCGACTGGGTGGCCGGCATCGGCGTGCGCTACACGCTGTGGGATTCGGTGGACCGCCACAAGCTGTCGGCGGCCACGCTGCAGCAGATCGAACAGGCCGAGCGCACCGACGCCCAGGCCCGGGCCGACATCTCGCTGCTGGTCGAGCGCAACTGGCTGGCGGTGGAGCAGGCGCGGCGCCAGTTCATGGCCATGGCCCCGGGCGCCGAGCTGGCCGACGAGGTGCTGCGCCTGCGCGAGGCCGGTCTGCGCGAAGGCACCAGCACCATGCTCGACCTGATCGACGCGCGCACCAACGTCACCAAGGTGGCGACCGAGCGCGCCCAGGCGGCCAACGACTACGTCAATGCCCTGGCCGCGCTGCTGGAAGCCTGCGGCCTGTCCGAGGAATTCGCGGGCTACATGGCGCGCGCCGACATCCGTCTGGAATGACATGAGCCCCCAACAGAAACGCCTGTCCGCTGCCGCCGCCGGCGCGGCGCTGATCGCCTTGCTGGCCTACGGTTTCTGGCGCGCCTCGACGCCGCCGCCGGACTACTTCCAGGGCCAGATGGAGGCCCGCGAGACCGACATCGCGCCCAAGATCGCCGGGCGCATCGCCGAGGTGCTGGTGATCGAGGGCGACCGTGTCGCGGTGGGCACGCCGCTGATGCGCATGGACAGCCCCGAGGTGGAGGCCAAGCTGGCCCAGGCCACCGCCGCGCAGCAGGCCGCCCAGGCGGTGTCGGAGAAGGCCGAGCGCGGTGCGCGCAAGGAAGAGGTGGAAATGGCGCGCCTGAACTGGCAGCGCGCCCAGGCCGCCGCCGACCTGGCCCAGAGCTCTTTCCGCCGCGTGGAGAACCTGGCGCGCGAAGGCCTGGTGGCGGCGCAGAAGCGCGACGAGGCCGAGGCCAACTACAAGGCCTCGCGCGATCAGGCCATGGCCGCGCGCGCGCAGTACGACATGGCGCGCGCCGGTGCGCGGCCCGAGGACAAGGCGGCCGCCGCCGCGCAGGCGCGCCAGGTGGCGGGCCTGGTGGCCGAGGTGGAGGCGGCCCGCGCGGAGACTGCCTTGCAGAGCCCGGTGGCCGGCGAGGTGGCCAAGGTGCTGGCGCGTCCCGGCGAGCTCTCGCCCCAGGGTGTGGCCGTGGTCACCGTGGTCGACCTGAACGACCAGTGGGTGGTGCTCAACGTGCGCGAGGACCGGCTCTCGCGTTTTCCCATCGGCGCCGAATTCGAGGCCACGCTGCCGGCCTTGCCCGGCCTGAGCGCGCGCTTCAAGGTCTTCTACAGCGCGGCGCTGCCCGACTTCGCCACCTGGCGCGCCACGCGCGCGGGCCAGGGTTTCGACGCGCGCACCTTCGAAGTCCGGGCCCGCCCGCTGCAGCCCATCGAGGGCGCGCGGCCCGGCATGAGCGTGCTGGTGCGCTAGGCAAGCCGCCCAGGCCATGCGCTTCGCCCGGGCCTTCACGCAGGCGTGGTCGCGCGAATGGGCGCGCCTGCGCGCCAGCCCCTGGGACCTGGCCATGCTCAGCTGGGTGCCGCTGGCGGGCGTGGCGCTGCTGTGGTGGCTGTTCTCGGCCGGGCTGCCCACCCAGCTGCCGATCGGCGTGGTCGACCAGGACCACAGCGCCATGTCGCGCCAGCTGGTGCGCTTCCTCGACGCCACGCCGGGCCTGCGCGTGGCGCGGCAGCTGCCCGATCCGCACGCCGCGGGCGGCGCGCTCACCCGGGGCGAGCTGCACGCCGTGGTGCTTATCCCCAGCGGCTTCTCGCGCGAGGTCAAGCTGGGCCGCGCGGCCCAGCTCACGCTGCTGCACAACGCGCAGCTCGGCACGCACTCGGGCCTGATCCAGCGCGACGTGCGCACGGTGGTGGGCACCTTGTCGGCCGGCGTGGAGATGGCGGCGCGCCAGAAGCGCGGCGAGCCGGCGCGCGGCGTGCGCGTGGCCATGGAGCCGATCAAGGCCGACATGGTCACGCTGTTCAACCCCTCGCTGAACTACGAGCAGTTCCTCGCCGCCGCGCTCATTCCCGCGCTGCTGCACATCCTGGCCATGACCGCCGGCGCCTGGGCCGTGGGACGGGAGCTGCGCGACGGCACGGTCTGGTCCTGGCTCGGCGTGGCGCCGTCGCCCGCGGCCACGGCCGGCGCCTTGCTGGGCAAGCTGGCGCCGGCCTGGCTGCTGCTGCTGGGCGTGGCCAGCGCGGGCCTGCTCTGGTTGACCGGGGGGCGCGGCTGGCACCCGGCCGGGCACCTGTCCTGGGTCTGGCTGGCGCTGGCGGCCCTGCTGGCGCTGTCCATCGGCCTGGGCGCGCTGGTGGCGTCGGCCACCGCCTCGCTGCGCACGGCCCTGTCGGCCACCGGGCTGATCACGGCGCCGGCCTTCGCCTTCAGCGGCGTGGGCTTTCCGCTGCAGTCCATGCCGGCCGGCGCGCGCGCCTGGGCCGAGGCGCTGCCCTACACCCACTACATCCGCCTGCAGATGGAGCAGCTGCAGATGGGCGCGCCCGTGTCGCTCAGCGCGCCCACGCTGGCGGTGTTCGGGCTCGCCACGGCGGCCTTGCTGGCCGGCTGCGTCTGGCCGCTGATGGGCGCCAGCCGCTACCCGCACCGATGGGGGGGCCGATGAGCGCGTCGGGTGCCTGGCGCGAGCTGGCGGGCCACTGGCTCGCCACCCTGCGCGCGCTCTCGCGCGACGCGGGCATCCTGTTGATCCTGGTGGGCGCGCCGGTGCTCTACGGCTTCTTCTATCCCTGGCCCTACGCGCACCAGGCCGTCACGCGCGTGCCGGTGGCGGTGGTCGACCTGGACCGCAGCGGCCTGTCGCGCCAGATCACCCGCTTCGCGTCGGCCAACCCGCGCATCGACGTGCGCTGGGTTGGCGGCAACGAGGAGGACGCGCGCCAGGCCCTGTGGCGCGGCGAGATCGAGGGCTACGCCGTGCTGCCGCGCGAGCTCAAGCGCAGCGTGGTGCGCGGCACGCCGGCCGTGGTCGGGGTGCACGCCAACGGCGCCTACGCGCTGCTCAACAAGGCCGTGCTCTACGGCTTCGCCGAGGCCGTGGGCACGGTGTCGGCCGGGGTGGAGATCCGCAAGCTGGAGGCGCGCGGCCAGCCCGCGCTGCAGGCCCAGGCCAGCCGCAGCCCGGTCAACCTGCAGATAGTGCCGCTGTTCAACCCCACCGAAGGCTATGGCGACTACGTGGTGCCCGCCGTGGCGCTGCTGATCCTGCAGCAGACCCTGCTGATGGGCGCGGCCATGCTGGCCGGCACCCTGGCCGAGGCGGGCCGCCTGCGCGCGGGCGCGGCGGCCTGGGCGGGCCGGGCGCTGGCGCTGTGCGGCGTGGGCTGGCTCAGCGGGCTGTTCTACTTCGGCTGGGTCTTCTTCATCGAGGATTTCCCGCGCGGCGCCAACCCCGGCGGCGCGCTGGTGCTGCTGCTGGCCTACATCCCCACCGTGTGCCTGAGCGGCCTGGCGCTGGGGCGTTGGTTCGGCGACCGCGAGCGCGCGCTGCAGGTGCTGCTGTTCACGGCGCTGCCCATGGCCTTCCTCTCCGGCTTTTCGTGGCCGGTGGAGGCCATGCCCACGGCGCTGCAGTGGCTGCGCTGGCTGATCCCCAGCACGGCGGGCATCCAGGCTTCGCTGCGGCTGAACCAGATGGGCGCCTCGCTGGGCGATGTGATGCCACTGATCCTGTGGCTGGTGGCGCTGGGTCTGTTGGCCGCGCTGGCGCTGGGCGTGCGCCGGGGACGGCACTGAGGCCTCAGAGCGGCGCGACCATGTACGCCGCCTCCTCGCCGTAGCTGAGCAGGTGGCGCTGCTGTTGCGGGTCCGTCACGGCCCGTCGGGTGAAGCCGTGGCGCGCCCAGTAGGCTTGCGAGCCCTGCACCGAGACCAGCGCCGCCTGGCGCACGCCGCGCGCGCGGGCGCGCTGGAAGAGGGCGCCGAGCAGCGCGCCCGCCGCGCCACGCCCGCTCCACTCGGGCGCCACCGACACGTCGTGCAGGTAGAGCACGGGCTGGTGCGCGCGCGGCGGCAGGAAGTCGCCGTCGAAGGGCGTGACCTTGCCGGGGTCCGACCAGTAGGCCGCCGCATAGGCGCGCAGCGCGCGCGTGCGCTCGCAGGCGATGCCCAGCGACTGCTGGTGGTCGCTGGCCAGCCGCCGCGCGTAGACCTCGGCGCTTTCGAGGAAGTCCTCGCCAAAGCAGCGGGCCTGCAGGTCCAGCAGGTCGTTCAGGTCGTCGGGGAGAAGGGAGCGGATGGTCCAGGCAGGCGCGGCGGGCATGAAGCAAGGCGTGGCGCGAAGGCCGGTGGGCGCAGGGGCCCCAAAAAAAACGAAAGGGCCCGAAGGGCCGGCGCGCATTTTATCGGGCGCGGCTTGGCCCCCGGCTGGGGGTCGGCGGGCGCATCAAGCGGTCCACACCGTGCGGCCTCCCAGCAGATGGCGCAGGACCCGCGTGCGCCGCACGGCGGCGGTGTCGGCCTGAAAGGGGTCCGTGTCCACCAGGATGAGGTCCGCGTCGGCGCCCACGTTCAGGTGGCCGATGCGGTCCCACAGGCCCATCGCCCGCGCGGCGTTTTCCGTGTGGCTGCGCAGCGCTTCGGCCGCGTCCAGGCGTTCGCTGGCGCCCAGCACCGCGCCCGAGGGCGTGCGCCGCTCGCGCGCGTCGGCCATGGAGGCAAAGGGCGAGAAGTCGCCGGCGGGGGCGTCCGAACTGCCCACCAGCCGCACGCCGCGCTCGATCAGGCTGCGGGCGGGGTAGAGGCGCTGGGCGCGCTCGGGCCCGAGCGCGGCCGCGAAGCCATCGCCCATGCGGCCGATGAAGCTGGGCTGGGTCGCCACCGCGGCGCCGGTGGCCGCGAGCCGGTCCAGCGCGCCGTCGGACAGCAGGCCGAGGTGTTCGACGCGGTGCGGCCGGCCATCGGCCAGCGGCGCGGCCGCGCGCAGCGCGTCCAGCGCCTCGTCCACGCCGTGGTCGCCGATGGCGTGGATAGCCACCTGCCAGCCCGCCGCCGCGGCGGCCGACACGCCGTGGCGCAAGGCCGCCGGGCTGCCCATGAGCAGGCCCTTGCGCTGCGCGCAGGCGCAGTAGGGCTGGTGCAGCGCCGCGGTCTGGCTGCCCAGGGTGCCGTCGCTGAAGCACTTGAGCGTGGCGGCGCGCCAGCGCGGGTCGAGCGAGGGCCGCAGGCCGCGCAGCGCGGCCTCGGTGGCGCCGATGGCGAACATGAAGCCCATGCGCAAGGGAAAGCCGCCCTGGTCGCGCACGCGGCACCACAGGTCCCACTCGGCCTCGAAGCCCGCCGTGAAGCCGACGGCCGCCTCCACCACGGTGCCCACGCCGAGCGACAGCGCGTGCCGCGCCACGGCGTGCAGGGCGCTGGCCAGTTCGTCGGCGGCGGGGCGCGGCAGCAGCGGGTACAGGGGCACCGCAGCGGCCTCGCGCAGGATGCCGTTGGGCACGCCGCCCTCGCGCTCGAGCAGGCCACCGGGCGGGTCGGGGCTGTCCTCGCGGTAGCCGGCGCGGCGCAGGGCCTCGGTGTTGGCCACGGCCGCGTGCCCGCACACCCGCCGCAGCACCACCGGCCGGTCCGCCACGGCGCGGTCGATCTCGGCGCGCGTGGGCAGGCGCCGCTCGGCGAGCCGGGCCTCCGACAGGCCGTGGCCCACCAGCCAGTCGCCGTCCCCGCGCGCGCGCTCGCGCAGCGCGTCCAGCAGCTCGGGGATGGAGGCGGGGGCCTGCGGCCCCGACAGCTGCCAGACCAGCCGGTCCATCGCCATCCACCACAGGTGGGCGTGCGCGTCGATGAAGCTGGGCAGCGCGGTGGCGCCGCCCGCGTCGATGACCTCGTCCGCCGGGGGCAGGGCCTCGCCGGCCTGGCCCAGCCAGCGCACGCGGCCGCCTTCCATGAGCAGCGCCGTGGCGCGCGCGCCCGACGCGTCCGGGTAGAGGCGGGCGTTGCGCAGCAGCACGCGCCCGGTGGGGATGCGCGCCTCAGGCATGGGTGGCCCCGCTGCCGAGGTAGCTGTCGATCACGCGCGGATCGCCCGCCAGTTCGCTGGAGGGGCCGTCGAGCACCACGTCGCCCATTTCGAGCACATAGGCCCGGCCGCTGAAGCGCAGCGCCAGGCGCGCGTTCTGCTCGACCAGCAGCACGGCCAGGCCCTGGCTCGCGCGCAGGGCATCGAGGGCCTGCAGGATCTGCAGCGTGATGCGCGGCGCCAGGCCGGTGGACGGCTCGTCGAGCAGCAGCAGCCGGGGGCGTGACATCAGCGCACGGCCGATCGCCAGCATCTGCTGCTCGCCGCCCGACAGCGTCTGCGCCATTTGCGACTGGCGCTCCCGCAGCACGGGAAACAGGCCGAACACGAAGTCCACGTCGGCCTTGAGCGCGCTGCGGGCCTGGTGCCGGCGCAGGTAGGCGCCCAGGCGCAGGTTGTCGATCACCGACAGGCCGCCGAACAGCTCGCGCCGCTCGGGCACCAGGGCCATGCCGGCGCGCAGGCGCTGCGCCGTGCCAGGCCCCAGGGCGCGGCCGTTCCAGCTCAGCGTGCCCGAGGCCTGCGCATTGAGGCCCATGAGCGCGTTGAGCAGGGTGGTCTTGCCCGCGCCATTGGGGCCGATGACGGCCACCGCCTCGCCGGCGTCCACGCGCAGCGACAGGTTCTGGATCACCTCGGAGCGGCCATAACCCGCCTTCAGTCCCTCGACGTTCAACATGCCTCGTCTCCCATGCCCAGGTAGGCCTCGATCACGCGCGGGTCGCGCCGCACCGCCGCCGGCGCGGCGTCGGCGATCAGGCGCCCGCGGTCCAGCACCACCACGCGGGTGGCCAGGGCCATCACGATGTCCATGTCGTGCTCCACCAGCACGATGGTGCAGCCCTGCGCGTGCAAGGCGCGGATGAGCGCCACCAGGCGCTCGCGGTCGGCGCGGCGCAGGCCGGCGGCCGGCTCGTCCAGCAGCAGCACCTCGGGGTCGGCCATGAGCGCACGCGCCACCTCCACCAGGCGGCGTTCCCCGAGCGATAGGGTCTCCACCAGGCGCTGAGCGTGCGCCTCCAGGCCCACGCGCGCCAGGCAGTCGCGGGCCGAGGCGGCCACGCGGGCCTCGTCTGTCGCGTCGCGCCCGAACACGGCCGCCAGCACGCCGCTGCGGGTGCGCCGGAACGCGCCGAGCATCACGTTGTCGAGCACCGTGCGGTCTTCGAGCAGGCGCGTGTGCTGGAAGCTGCGCGCCAGGCCGCCGGCCGCGCGCGCCTGGGCCAGGGGCTCGCCACGCAGGCGCACGCGCCCGGCGTGCCGCGCATTGACGCCGCTGATGACGTCGAAGCAGGTGGACTTGCCCGCGCCGTTGGGACCGATGAGGCCCAGCACCTCGCCGCGGTGCAGCCGGAAGCTCACGTCGCTGAGCGCCTTCACGCCGCCGAAGGCCACGCCCACCGCCTCGACCTCGAGCAAGGGCTCGCCGGCCTCGCCGGGCGCGGCGCCGGCCCGCGAGGGCAGGGCCACGCCGCCCGGCCGCGTCGCGCGCGTCGCGAGCGCGCGGTCCACCCGGGTCCAGAGGCCTTCGGGAAAGAACAGCATCACGGCGATGATCAGCACGCCGTAGAACAGCGGCTCCAGGCTGCTGGCCGTGGACGACACGGCGGGCAGCACCGCCTGCAGCACCCAGTTCAGCCCCTCGACGATGCCGGTGCCCGCGAGCGCGCCCATGGCACTGAGCTCGCCGCCCACCACGGCGATCATCAGGCCCTTGATGGAGCCCGACAGGTCGAACGGCGAGGGGCTGATGAAGCCCAGGTAGTGCGCGTACAGGCCGCCGGCCCAGCCCGCCACCATGGCCGACACCACGAAGGTCCACAGGCGCACGCCGCTGACCGAGATGCCGAAGCTCTCGGCCATGACCTCCTGCTGGCGCACCGCGCCGAGCGCGCGGCCGGTGCGCGAGCGCTGCACGCGCAGGATGGCGAAGACCACCAGCAGCGCGCAGCCCCAGCTCAGCAGGGCCATGGGGCGGGGCGCGCTCAGCGACTGGCCGAACAGCGTGAAGGGCGCGATGCCCGCCAGGCCCGAGGCGCCGCCGGTCCAGTCGGCCGCCGCGCGGAAGCACACGGCCAGCGCGATGCCCCAGGCCAGCGTGGTCAGGGCCAGGAAGTGGCCGCGCAGGCTGCTGGTGGCACTGCCGATGAGCCAGGCCGCCGCGCCCGACACGCCCAGGCCCGCGATCAGGCCCGCGGCCGGGTGCAGGCCGGTGCGCGCCACCAGCAGGGCGCTGGCGTAGGCGCCCAGGCCCATGAAGGCGGCGTGCCCGAGCGAGACCTGGCCGCTGAGCGCCAGGATCACCAGCGACAGGCCGAGCAGGGCGTAGATGCCCATGGTGGCGAGCACGGAGGCGTGGAACTCCGCGCCCGCGACCGACACCAGCGCGACCAGTGCCGCGACGACAAGAAGTCCGCGCGCCTCAATGCCCATGAACGACTCCCCGGCGCTTGTGGCGTGCGGTCTGCAGCAGCAGGATGGGAATGATGAGCAGGAACACCAGGGCATCGCGGTAGGCGCTGCTCAGGTAGGAGAACACCGACTCGAAGCCGCCGATCAGCACGCCGCCGACGATGGCGCCGGGGTAGCTCACCAGGCCGCCGAGCGTGGCGCCCACGAAGCCTTTGAGGCCGATGAGGAAGCCCATCTCGTAGTGCACCCCGACCACGGGGGCGATCAGCACCCCGGCCACGGCGGCCAGGCCCGCGCCCAGGCCGAAGGCGCGGCGGCCGGCGCTCGCGACCTCGATGCCGCACAGGTCGGCGCCCGTGCGGTTGACCGCGCAGGCGCGCAGCGCCGTGCCCGCCAGGGTGTGGTTGAAGCCCAGGTAGAGCGCCACCACCAGCAGCACCGTGAGGCCCAGCACCAGCAGCGACTGGTGGCTGATCACCACCGCGCCGATGGCGAGGCTGCCGTCGAGCAGGGGCGCCACCGAGTGGGCCTGCGGACCCCAGAGCTGCAAGGCCAGGCCTTGCAGGATGAGGTGCATGCCCAGGGTCACGATGATGTAGACCAGCACGCTCGCGCGCGCAATGGGCTCGATCGCCAGGCGGTGGAACATGGGGCCGAGCGCCGACACCATGAGCACGGCGGCGGCGGCGTTGAGCGCCGCGGGCGCCCGCAGCGCCGCCAGGGCCAGCGGCAGCGCGAACGCGAGGGCCGCGGTGGCCAGCGCGCCCAGGCAGGGCCGTGCGATGGCCCAGGCCCCCTGGCGGCGGGCCGCCAGGGCGCTGAGTGCGCCCCACAGCAGCGCGCCCGCGCCGAGCAGGTAGCTGGTGCCCGGCAGCAGGCCTTGCTCCAGGCTCACCAGGGTCATGGCCGCGAGCATGGCGAAGTCGCCGTGGGCGATGTTGATGACGCGCGTCACCAGGTAAATGAGCACGATGCCCAGGCCGAGCAGCGCGTACACGGCGCCGCTCGTGAGCCCGTCGATGCCGAGGAACAGCAGGGTGTCCAGCGATGCCACCGCTCAGTCCCCCAGCAGCTTGAAGCGCCCGTTGTCGACGCGCAGCATGACCAGGCCGACATCGTCGAGGCCCAGGTGGTCGTCCTTGGACAGGTTGAAGATGCCGTTGGCGCCGGCGTGGCCGCGGATGCGCTCCATCTGGTCGCGCGCGGCGGCGCGCAGCGCGGGCAGCGGCGCGCCCGCGGGCACCGCCTTGGTGGCGGCCGACAGGGCGCTCAGCGCGAGGTGGGCCGCGTCCCAGCCCTGGCCCGCGAACAGGTCGGCCGTTTCGCCGGGGAATTTGCGCGCGTAGGCTTCGACGAAGCGTTGCAGCGGCTGCTTGAGCGGGTGGCTCGCCGGCAGCTGCTCATGCACCTGCAGGGCGCCGCTGACCACGTAGGCGCCGTCCAGCGAGCCCTTGGCCATGGCCAGGAAGCCGGCGTTGGCCGCGCCCGCGCTGTGGAACACGGGCCGGTCCACGCCCACACGCAGCAAGGCCTGGTGCGCCAGCACGCTGGACGGCGGGATGGCGTGCAGGTAGACCGCGTCGGCGCCGGCCTGGCGGATGCGCAGCGCCTGCGGCGTGAAGTTGGTGTCGGCGCGGGAGAAGCGCTCGCTGGCCACGATCTGCAGGCCGTACTCGGGGGCGAGCTTGCGCAACTCGTTCCAGCCGGCTTCGCCATAGGCGTCCTCGAGCCCGAAGTAGGCGATGCGCTTGGCGCCGCTTTTCTTCAGGCGCTCGAGCGTGAAGGCGATCTGCATGCGGTCGGTCATCGGCGTCTTGAAGGTCCAGTGGCGCTCGGCCACGGGCTCCACCACGGTGGCGGCCGAGGCCATGGAGATGTTGAGCACACCGGCCGCCTTGACGGTGTCCAGCACGGCCATCGAGGCGGGCGTGGTGGTGCAGCAGATGACCACCGCGGCGCCGTCCTCGCTGGCCAGCTTGCGCACCGCGTTGACGGCGCGCGTGGGATCGGAGCCATCGTCCAGGTAGACGAAGCGCGGCTGGAACGGCAGGTCGCCGCGCGAGCGCGCCATCTCCTCGACCAGCTCGATCGCCTTCTTCTCGGGCAGGCCCAGCGCGGCGGCCGGCCCGCTGGCCGATGCCACCACGCCGATCACCAGCGTCGGTTTGCCAGGGGCCTGTGCCCAGGTCATGGCGTGGGTTGCCGCCAGCAGCAGGGTCGCCGCCAGCAGCCGTTTGATGGGCTTCATGTGAGTGCTCCTCGTTGTGGATGCCGCGACGGTACGCAGCGCGCGCGCTCCTCGCGGTATCGGCCGATACAAGCGCGCTAGGGGAATGCCCTGGCGTGCAGGTATCGACCGATACAGACGCTGCGCGCCGGGCTCGCGAGACTGCGGCCCACCATCAATCACAACGGAGGTCCCCAGGATGGACAGCACTCTCGACAGCCGCCGGTTTCGCGCCGCGATGGCTTGTCTTCCCACCGGCGTCACCGTGGTGGCCTGCGGCACGGCCGAGGCGCCCGCGGCCATGACGGCCAACTCGGTCACCTCGGTGAGCCTGGAGCCGCCGCTGCTGCTCGTGTGCGTGCGCAACGAAAGCCGCTGGCTTTCGCCGCTGCGGCGCCACGGCCGCTTCTCGGTCAACGTGCTCAAGGCCGGCCACCAGGCCGTGTCCCAGTACTACGCCGGCCGCGGCGACGCCGGCTGCGAGGCCCCCTGGGCCCTGGAGCAGGGCGTGCCCGTGCTCGACAACGCCAGCGCCGCCCTGGTCTGCGAGGTCGTGGCGCAGCACGCCGCGGGCGACCACACCATCGTCGTCGGACAGGTGAACGCCCTGCGCCACGGCGATCTCGACGCGCGCGCGCTGGTCTACCTGCGGGGCCAGTACCACGAACTCGGAGGGGCCGCCGCATGAGCCGCACCGCAACAGCTTCACCCGCCCCGGCGATCGAGGAACTGGTGGCGCGGGCGCGTGGCCTGGCGCCGCTGCTGCGCGACTGCGCGCCGCGGCACGAGGCCGAGCGCCGCGTGTCCGACGAGGCGATGGCCGCGATGCGCGGCATCGGCCTGTTCCGTATCGTGCAGCCCGCGGCCTGCGGCGGCTGGGACATGCACCCGCGCGCGCTGTTCGAATGCGCGCGCGAAGTGGCCCGCGCCGACACGGCGGCCGGCTGGATCCTCTGCCTGGCGGGCGTGCACCCCTGGCTGCTCGGTATGTTCGAGCCGCGCTTTCAGGACGAGGTGTTCGCCGGCGGCCGCGACGCGGTGGTGCCCGTGCTCAGCGGCGGGGTGGGGCGCGACGTGCAGGTGCGCCTCGAAGGGGATGCGCTGCGCCTGTCGGGCCGCTGGTTGTACGCCTCGGGCGTGGACGTGGCCGACTGGCTGTGCGTGATGGTGGCGGTGCCGCGGGACGGCGGCCCGCCCGAGCAGCGGCTCGCGGCGGTGCCGCGCAGCGCCTTCACGGTCGACGACACCAGCTGGCAGGTGGCCAGCATGCGCGGCACCGGCAGCAAGGACGTGAGCCTGAGCGACTGCCTCGTGCCGCTGTACCGCACCCTCTCCTGGGCCGACGCGCAGCGCGGCGTGTACCCGGGCCAGGCCCGCAACCACGGCCCCATGTACCGCATGCCGCTCAACGCGGTGTTCGCGTTGTGCACCGCGGCGGGCGTGGTGGGCGGCGCCTTCGGCCTGCTCGACGCCGTCATCGCGCTGGGCCGCAAGCGCATCGCCAACGCCACCTCGACCGCGCAGTCGGAGGACCGCCACAACCAGATCGAACTGGGCCAGGGCGCGGCGCAGATCCACATGGCGCACCGGCTGATCGTCTCCGACATCGACGAGATGCACGCCCAGGCCGAGCGCGGCGAGCCCTTTGGCCAGGAACAGCGCGCCCGCTACCGGGCCGACGCCGCGCTGGCCTCGCGCATGGCGGTGGCGGCGGCCGGCCGGCTGGTGGCCACCTGCGGCGGGGCCATCCTGCCGCAGGGGCCGGTGGAGCGCTTCTTCCGTGACATCCACGGCATGGCCTCCCACTTCCTGCTGCAGGCCGAGGTGGGTGGCGAGCTCTACGGCAAGACGCTCTATGGCCTGGAACTGCCGCCGACCACGCGCCTGTGAGCGCGGCATTGAAGGATCGCGGCCATGAAGCTAGATTTCCCCGCCATGAGCGAACGCCGACAAGAAACCTGGGGCCTGTCCCCCGAGGACGTGGAGCTGTGGCTGCGGCACGACTACCTGGCCGACCGCCTGCGCATCCGCAAGGGCAACCTGCTGTATGGACAGGGGGAGGTGTCGCCGCACTTCTTCCTGATCCTCTCGGGCGAGGTGCGCATCTCCTGCTTCGAGGAAGACGGGCAGGAGATCACCATCGAGGTCATGGGCCCCAACGGCCTGTGCGGGGACGCCCCGGCGTTCGACGGGCTGCCGCGCTTCTCCACCGCGGTGGCCCTGCGCGACGCCGAGGTGCTGCGCTTCGACGCGCGGCGCCTGCGCGAGGCTTTCGCTTCCCATCCCGAGCTGGCCCTGTCCCTGCTGCGCATCGTGAGCATCAAGCAGCGCGTGCTGGCCATCCGGCTCGAATACGCCTTCTCGCTGCCCCCCGAGGCGCGCGTGCTGCACCTGCTGCGTCGCGTGGCCGGCATCTTCGGCACCACCACCGCGCAGGGGCGGGAGATGACCGTGCACCTCACGCACGAGCAGGTGGGGCGAATGACCGGCACCTCGCGCGTGACCGTCACGCGCGTGATCAACCGCCTGCGCCAGCGCGGCCAACTGGCGATGAACGGGTCGCGCTTCGTGGTCCTCAACGAAGGCGACCCGCCGGGCGAAGGCTGGCCCGAGACGCGGGCCGAGGCCTCCAACACACGCTGAGGGCGAGCGCCCGGCGCGCCCTCAGCGCGGACTCAGGCCTGGGCCTCGGGTCCGTTGTCGTTGTCCATGTCGAGCATGGCGCGCCATTGCCCGTCGACCTTCTTCCACACCACCACGTACTTGCCGACGAAGCTCACCGGCCCCTCGTCCTTGACCATGCTGATGCGGTAGCGGCCGATGTCGTAGGCCATGTCACCGGCGTCCGACACGTGCAGCGTGGGCGTGTACTCGGCCACGAAGTCCTTGCGCTGCAGGTAGCCGCCCCAGACCTCCTGCAGCTTGGCCCGGCCCGTGGCCAGCGGCCGGCCGGGCGGCATGTAGGTGGCGTCGTCGGCGTAGATGGACAGGATGGCCTGCAGGTCGCGTTCGCGGATGGCCTTCATCCACTCCTGGTAACGCTGGGTGATCGCCGCGACGGCGTCGGGGTGCTTGCTCATGAAATCTCCATGTGATCCGTGCAACCGCTTGTGCACGGGGCCATGGTGCGCACGGCGGCCCGCCGTGTCTGTATAGGCCGATACCGAGCGCGGCTCAGAGGCCGAGCCGGCGCATGCGATCGGCCATGTCGGACCAGACCTCCTTGGAGGCGATGAGGCCGTTGTCGATGTCGAAGCGGTCGATGTAGCGCACGCCATCGAAGGCCTGGCCATTGGCGAACACACCGCTGACCGTGCCTTGGGCGAAGACCACGGTGCGGCCCTGGTGGTTCTGCGCCAGCTCCATCGCGCCATAGGCGTAGGCCACGCGCTGGTAGCGTGGACCGCTCAGGGCGAGGAAATCGGCCACGCGCTGGAAGCGGGTGGGGCCGGGAAAGACCAACTGGGCGTCGGGCGTGAGGCAGCGCTGGGCCGCGTCGGCGTCACCGTCGTTGACGGCGCGGATGAAGCGCTCGATCAGTTCGCGGGCGTGTTCTAGGGGTGTCATGGCGAAGGCCCAAGTGAAGGAAACCCCATTCTTGGGCCGCGGCGCGGGTCGCGGCTGTATCGGGTGATACCGGCGCGGCGGGGGGCGTGGCGCTACCGCCTTTGCGGCCACATTCGAATCAGCGTGTTGTCCCGCGTGATGAAGTGGTGGAACAGCGCCGCAAAGGCATGCGCGCCCACCAGGAAATAGCCCAGCGTGCCGAGCGCTTCGTGGACCTCTTTCAACTGCTTGCCAAGGTCCTTGTTTTCCGCCAAGAGCGCTGGCAGCTGGATGCCGAAGAACGGGATCGGTTTTCCCGAGGCGCTGAGCGTCAGCCAGCCGAGCAGGGGCATGGCCACCAGAAAGACGTACAGCGTGACGTGCATGGCGCTCGCCAGCCATTGCTGCCAGCGGGGCATCGGTGGCACGACGGCCGGGGTCTTGCCCAGGATGCGGTTGAACAGGCGCGGGGCCATGAGGGCCAACACCGCCAGGCCGAGCATGAAATGCCCGTCCTTCAAGGCTTCGCGCGGTGCGCTTCCCTTGGCGAAGAGGTCGGTCAGGTTGATGCAGGCATAGACGCCGATCAAGACGAGCACCGTCAACCAGTGGAGGGTCATGGAAACGGTGCCGTAGCGGCTCGACGTGTTTTTCCAGTTCATTTCGAGAGTCCTTGGTCCGCGGGAGCACGCAGTGTTCAATCCCAGGATTTACGCTGCCTTAAGTCCAAGCCTGTGCCGCCTTGAAGGCGGGCGCCCTGAGTCCCCAGAGACCTGCAATGGCCGCTCATCAAGAGATGGGCCTACTGTGGTCCCATGTTTGCGGGAGCACCTCGGTCCGATGCCCGGTCGTTCATCCTGTCGTGGGACCTCTGGCCCGAGCAGGTGCAGGACGTGATGGGCGGAATAGTGGTGGTGTCAGCAGTGGCTGCGACCCTCATGCCGGAGACCTGCTTCCTCTGGGTCGGAATCTCGGGAGACCCACCAAGAGCCGACATGCTGCGGCCGAGGGCACCGAGGCTGATTCAGCGCCCCAGAGGTGAGGCGCTGCGGGTCACCATGGCGCAGTGCAGACAGGGAGAGCTGTTGGCTTGGCCCGTGCGCAGAGCGCCATATAGGCCAAGTGCTCAGGCCAATGCTTTGAGGAGCCGATGCTCCAGCCGGTGGCAGTTGGCACAGAGACATTCGAGGTCCTCTAATCGCGACCGGTGGCCGGCCTCCATGGCCGCCACATGCGTGCTCTTATGGTGGACCTCGATGCAGGCCTCGGCATGCTCGGTGCCGTACCTCTCCACCGGGTCTTCCTGGCAACGCTCGCAGAACAACCTGCCTCCGTGGACCCGCCTGAATTCGGCCTTCTTGGCCTCGCGCAAGCCGGAGGCACGTTCTCGGGCGAGATGCTGCCGAAGGCGCGGGGTGCCCTCAGACCACTCCTGGTCCTTGACCGGCGTAGCCTCGAGTGCCTCTACTGACTCGCCCTTTGGGCGGATGACACAGCCTGCTGCCTCTATGGAGCGAAAGCATGGGCTGTTGACCCCCGCCGTGAAGTGCTTAGGCTCTACTGGGAAGCCGAGTGCCTCAGATGCCGCGATGCCGAACACGGCCTTGGGCGGGACCCGATCATCGTCGGTACCGTCCCATACTGGTACATCTGCCATCGGAGCATGGTATCGATACAGCCGGGCTGAACGAAGGCCCGCAAGACCCCAGAGCACCGTGGGGGAACAGCGTGGGGGAAGTTCCAAAAACAAAGCCCCTGCAGATACTTGATCTACAAGGGCTTTGGGGTAGGGCTATTCACTGGCGAGGGCGTCGTTCACATGTCGCCTCGGAAGCATTGAAATAGCTCATTTTAAGGCTGTCTGCGAAGAAAGATACCATCAAAAGTACCACCACTCAGGATGGGTATGAGCACCAGCGCCTGCAAGGTCCCCGAACTGCGGGGCCGTGACACAACTCAGGGGCTTTCACTCCAGGAGAGGCGCTTCGCCTTGCACCAGCGGTAGCAGTTTCCCTACTGCAGGGCTATGCGCCGCTGGGAGATTGCTCCGCCAAGAAGGGCCGCAACTCATGGCGAATTGATTGCCAGAGCATGTTTCTGACCTTGTCGAGTTGCTGGAGGTCCCTTGCCACCGACGAATACCAAGTCCTGCTGGTGGCCAACAAGTTTCAGACCGGCTTTGACCAGCCACTGCTGTGCGGCATGTACGTGGACAAGCGGCTCTCGGGTATCCAGGCGGTGCAAACGCTCAGCCGCCTCAACCGCGCCTACAGCGGGCCATTTGGCGTCAAAGACACGACCTACATCCTCGATTTCGTCAACGATCCGGACGAGATCCTCGCCTCGTTCCAGACCTACTATGAGACAGCCGAACTGGCCGGCGTGACAGATCCGCACCTGGTCTACGAGCTGCGCGCCAAGCTGGACAGCAGTGGCCACTACGACGACTTCGAGGTGGACCGTGTGGCGAGGGTCGTCCTCGACCCGAAGTCCACGCAAGGCATGCTGTTGGCCGCCGTCGAGCCCGTCGCCGACCGGTTGCTCAAGCGCTACAAAGCGGCTCAACAGGCGCTGGCGGAGGTGCAGGCCAAACAGGCGGACGGGCCAGCCGCGCAGGAGGCCAAAGACGCACTGGACACCTTGCTGATGTTCAAGCGCGATCTGGGCACCTTCATTCGTGTGTACGCCTTCCTGAGCCAGCTCTTCGACTATGGCAACACGGCCATCGAGAAACGCGCGATCTTCTTCAAGCACCTGCTCCCGCTGCTGGAGTTCGGCCGCGAGCGAGAGGGTGTGGACCTGTCGAAGGTTGTGCTGACCCACCACAAGCTCAAGGACCAGGGGGTTCGTCCGCTGATGCTGGGCGAGCCGGAGGCCGACTACCGCCTTGCACCCCTGTCCGAGAGTGGCGGTGGGCGGGTGCAGGACAAGGAGAAGGCACTGCTCTCGGAGATCGTGAAAAGGGTCAACGACCTATTCGATGGCGAACTGACCGACGACGACAAGCTGGTCTACGTCAACAACGTGCTCAAGGGCAAGCTGCTGGAGTCCGAAGCGCTGGTGCAACAGGCCATGAACAACTCCAAGGGCCAGTTCGCCAATTCACCCGATCTGGATAGCGAACTGCTCAACGCCATCATGGATGCCTTGACCGCGCACAACACCATGAGCAAGCAGGCGCTCGATTCCGATCGGGTCAGGTCTGGGTTGAAGTCGATCCTGCTGGGGCCAGCGGGGTTGTACGAGGCGCTGCGGGAGCGTGGTGGTGACGACGCAGGATAGTCAGTTTGAGCGGACTGTGTTCCGTGTTGTCTGCTTGCTGGTGAGCGGTTGAGGGGCGAAGTGAAGCCAACCCTGCGAAGGGCTGCCTCACGCCTTTGCTTCCCGGAGCCGCGGCATCGGGTGCTTCGGATGTGGTCCAACGAAACGGCCACACCTCGGAATCCTTCTGCGGGGTTCGTCCCACACCTCTCGGGCGATTCCATTGCGCCAAAACCCGTCAGTGTCATGAGCCTGTTGACTTGCCACCTTGCGCGCACAGTCGTCCCGCGCGCAGGTGATCGGAGGGGGCCGAAGACCACTCTCCGATGTCGCCGCCGGCACCGCCGCTTTCAGCTTGGCCAGGCGGCGACGCCTGACGAGGTCAATATCAAATGGGTCTCGTCGGAGTCAAGGGAGCCCATGCGAGTCGTTTTGAAGACCTGTGACGGTTAGGTGTTGACTCCGAGAGCAAGTGGTGTTCAATGGTCCGAGTCATTGAGATGGATCTTGATATGAGCACTCAGAACTTCGCCAACTTTCACCTGCTGCCTGACGAGACCTTCGTCCCTGTCAAGGTCTTTCCCGTGATAGCCGGCATCGCCGTGTCTACTGCCTGGCGCCGCGCGAAACTGGAACCGGACTTCCCCAAGCCGGTTCGCCTGGGGCAGCGTTGCACGCGATTCAGGTTGGGGGACATCCGGCGGTTTCTCGCGGAGCGAAAAGCAGGGAGCACCACGTAGGAAGGTGTCAGGACAACTGGCGCCAATGCTCGTCAATGGCCATCAAGGCAGGCAGGCCTCGACCTTGAAGGCCAATGTCAAGAGAGCTCGGAACCTCCGCGTCGGTCGCGTTGATGCGGACCAAACGCCCATGGTGCTCGTGGATCACCCTCTGCGAGAACTCCCGCACGGAGGGAATAGCCGACCCGGCGCCGATCTCGACCACAACGGGCCGCTCAAGGCGCGCGAGCCAATTCTGCAATCGCCGGTGTTGCTCGGCTTGACGCCCAGCGACCCACTCCCAGTCGTTGAACATCAGCACATTGGGTCGCGCCAAGGCGCCGCAGTGGGGGCAGTGCGGAGGCTCATTGATCAACTCGCATGGCTCCACATCAACACGGGGAAGAAAGCCGTCTGCCGGCCAGATGTCGGGTCTGCAGGGCTTGGAGCATTGCAGGTGGTGGATTGAGCCGTGGCATTCCTCGATCGATTGATCCGGAAACCCGGCTGCCTGAAAGTGGCCGTCAACGTTGCTGGTGAAGACCGCCGTACCTTGCAGGGTGGCATCGCCCCATCGCTTGAGGGTCTGAAAGCCCTCATGGGGTTTGACCGAGCGATACATGGCCAGTCGATGACCGTAGAACCCCCATGCCAGCCGCGGCGTCGCGACGAACGAATGGGGGCTGGCGATCTCCTGAAAACTCAAACCTCGCTTGCCCAGTGCCGGATAGGCATTCCAGAACCCCTCGTTGCCCCGAAAGTCCGGCAGACCCGAGTCCACGCCCATGCCGGCGCCAGCGGCGACGATCAGGCCGTCGGCTTGGGCGATGAGTTCGGCTGCCTTGGCGATGTCGCGGTCGTCGAATGACACGGTGCGCTCACAGTGGTGAATCGAAGGGGTGGGAACCTGGGAAAACTTGAGGTTTCTTGAAGGAGTTCAGGCGCTTGATCGGGGCATCGGTCTCGCCTCCAGCGGCTTGCCCAGGCTGCTATCCGGGCCAACTTCCTCGGTCCCGGTGACGTAAGTCCAGAGCTTGCGTGCATCCTCAAGCCCAGAAACTCGCACCGTCCACTCACCAGAGCTGTTCTGGTTCACCTCGTCGAACAACGCCTGCAGATCGGCCAAGGCAAAGCGGCCGGAACGAACGGCCGGCGGTCGAAAGTAAAAGAGCAACGACTGGCGATTGACGATGCAGGAGAACGGCTGGCTTCCGGCCAGGTCATGGAATCGAATGTCGCGAATCTCTCCCTTCAACGCTGCATGGCAGCGCAAGTCGACCCGCAATGCGGCCGAGCCGACCAGGTAGGCGAGGGCGTCCCTGGCTTCGACCGACGTGAGGTGGTCCGCGTGTTGCGCGAGCAAGTCGGTGTGTGGGGTGTCCATGCTGCCCCGGTGTCACGCCCGCTTCTGTGTCAGAGGGGTGACGTTGTCTGCCAGCTTGGCGTCCAGAAAGTCGCTCCACGCCTGCATCATCTTGGTCCGCGGTTGCAAGTACAAGGCATGGTTGTAACTCGCGCTGACGCGATTGCGCTCCTGGTGGGCCAACTGCAGCTCGATGTGCTCGTGCGGCCAGCCCTGCTCGTGCAGCAAGGTGGAGGCGATGCCCCGAAAGCCGTGTCCGGTCATGCGCCCCTTGTAGCCCATGCGGTCCAGGGCGCCCAGGATGGTGTTGTTGCTCATCGGCTTCTCATGGTCGCGCTCGCCGGGGAAGAGCAGGGCGCTGTGTCCGGTCAAGGTGTGTAGGCTGCGCAGCAGGTTCACGGCCTGGGTCGAGAGCGGCACGATGTGCGGCGTCTTCATCTTCATGCGCTCGGCTGGAATGTCCCAGCGTCTGTGGGCCAGATCGAATTCATCCCAGCGCGCGCCGATCAGCTCCGAGGTCCGCACGAAGGTCATGGCCATGAGCTTGATCGCCGCGCGCGTCGTGGGCGCGCCTTGGTACATCTCGATTTTGCGCAGCAGCGCGGGCAGTTCCTTGGCCTCGATACGGGCGTAGTTTTCCTTCTTGCGAGTCGCCAGCACGTCGCTGGGGCGAATGTCCGCTGCGGGATTTCGTGTGGCCATGCCGTGGGCAACGGCGTAGCGAAAGATCTGGCTCGTGGTCTGCAGGGCGCGCTTGGCAATGTCCAGAGCGCCGCGCCGCTCGATGGCCTTCATCATCGCCACGAGCTCAGGGGCCTCGATTTCGGCGATTGGCCGGGCGCCAATCGCTGGGATCACATCCGCTTCCAGGCGCCGCCAGACGTAATCGACGTGGCTGGCGCTGCGGGCGGATTTCCAACTCTCCCACCAGATTCGGGCGATGGACGCAAACGAGTGCTCCACGGCGAGGCGGCGCGCCACCTTATCGGCCTTGCGCTGGGCCATGGGGTCGGTGCCACTGGCCAGGAGTTTTCGTGCGGCTTCCCGGCCTTCACGCGCCTGGGCAAGAGACACATCCGGGTACTGACCGAGCGCCATGAGCTTCTGCTTGCCGTCGAATCGGTAGGCCCAGCGCCAGAGTTTTGAGCCCTGGGCCGTAACGTGCAGGTGCAGGCCTCGTTCGTCAGACAGCTTGTAGGCGCGGTCCCTGGATTTGGCCGACCGGACGGCGGTGTCGGTGAGGGGCATGGCAGGTGTTGGTACTGGCGATACCAACACGGCACCGCCCGGATACCACGCACGATACCAACAAAATGCCTGAGATGTAAACGGGCCTCGCGAGCCGTCTTGAGACAAAAAAGCCCCGCAACACGAGGGTTGACGGGGCTTTCAGGGCTCTTGGTGAAGCGACCTGAGTCGTTCTGAGCGTGATGGTTGGCGGAGAGGGCGGGATTCGAACCCGCGGTGGGGATTAACCCACACACGCTTTCCAGGCGTGCGACTTAAACCGCTCATCCACCTCTCCGCGAAGCGCGGGATTGTAGCTCACTCGCGCGCGGGCTCAGCCGGTGTGGCTGCCGTCCTCGGCCTTGCGCCAGGCGTGGCGTTGCAGCACCTCCAGCGAGACGTGCTGCAAGGCGTTCTGGTGCGTGGCCTCGAGCACCACGGGCGGGGCCACGCCGGCCTGCAGCGCTTCCAGCCAGCGGCTCACGCACAGGCACCAGCGGTCGCCAGCCTTGAGGCCCGCGAAGCGCTGCTCGGGCCGGGGCGTGGCGAGGTCGTTGCCACGCTGGGCGGAGAAGTCCAGAAACTCGCGCGTGACGCGCGCACAGACCACGTGCGTGCCTTCGTCGTCGGCGCCGGTGTGGCAGCAGCCGTCGCGGTAAAAGCCGGTCAGCGGGTCGAACGAGCAGGCTTGCAGCTCGCCGCCCAGCACGTTGTGCGCGAGGTCGTCCATGTCAGGCCCCTGTGGGCTTGCCCGTCTGCACCATCTTCATGGCCGAGCCGATCAGCGCCGAGACCTCGGTCATGTTGCTCGGCACGATGAGCGTGGTGGTGGCGTCGGCCGCCACGCTGGCGTAGGCCTCGACGGCCTTCTCGGCCACCTTCAGCTGCACGGCCTCCTGGCCGCCGGGCTGGCGGATGGCCTCGGCCACCTGCCGGATCGCGCCGGCCGTGGCCTCGGCCACGGCGAGGATGGCGGCCGCCTCGCCCTGGGCCTTGTTGATCTCGGCCTGCTTCTCGCCCTCGGAGCGCGCGATGAAGGCCTCGCGCTCACCGGTGGCGATGTTGATCTGCTCCTGGCGGCGGCCTTCGGAGGCAGCGATCAGGGCGCGCTTCTCGCGCTCGGCCGTGATCTGGGCCTGCATGGCGCGCAGGATTTCGGCCGGCGGCGTCAGGTCCTTGATCTCGTAGCGCAGCACCTTCACGCCCCAGTTCAGCGCGGCCTCGTCGATGGCCGAGACCACCTGTGCGTTGATCATGTCGCGCTCCTCGAAGGTCTTGTCGAGTTCGAGCTTGCCGATGACCGAGCGCAGCGAGGTCTGCGCCAGCTGCGTGACCGCGACGATGTAGTTGGACGAGCCGTAGCTCGCGCGCATGGGATCGGTCACCTGGAAGTAGAGGATGCCGTCCACCTGGAGCTGGGTGTTGTCGCGCGTGATGCAGACCTGGCTGGGCACGTCCAACGGGATTTCCTTCAGGCTGTGCTTGTAGGCCACCTTGTCGATGAAGGGCACGATGATGTTCAGGCCGGGCGCGAGCGAGGCGTGGTACTTGCCCAGGCGTTCGATCACCCAGGCGGTCTGCTGGGGCACGATCTTGACGGCGCGCGTGACGAAGATCGCGGCGACGACGATGAGCAGGATGGCGATTTCCATGGTCGGGTCTTGTTCTTTCTATGGAGCGGTTGCAGGGCGGCCTGGACTCAGGCCTTCTCGACGAGCAGGCGGTTGCCCACGAGTTCGGTGACGCGGTAGGCGCCGGGTGTGGGCGCGTTGCCGGGTCGCTGGATCACGGTCCAGGCGGCGCCGCGGTATTTGACCGTGGCCGTGCCGTCGTTGTTCCACTGCTCGACGTGAATGACCTCGCCGATGTCGAGGTTGACGCTGCGCAGGCTGCGCACCGAAGGGTCGCCGGGCCGGCGGCGCGAGTGCCAGTGCCATCCCGCCACCGCGGCCGCGCCCACCAGGGCGGCCACCACCAGCTGTCCCGTCAGGGGCAGTCCCAGGTGCGCGGCGATGGCGCCGGCCGCGGCGCCCAGCGCCAGCATGAGCAAGTAGAACGTGCCGGTGAGCAGCTCGGCGCCCACGAGCACGCCCGCCAGCAGCCACCACCAGGTCGAATCGGCCATGTGCCTTGTCCTCCATGTAGCGGTCCCCCGTCGGGACCGCTACGCATTCTGCGCCAATCCAGGCCCGACAAGGCCGGACGGACATGCGTTTTCCGTACACTTGCGCGCTTCGCCAGGAGAGCCGCATGAAGTTCCGTTTCCCCATCGTCATCATCGACGAGGATTTCCGCTCCGAGAACACCTCGGGCCTGGGCATTCGCGCGCTCGCGCAGGCCATCGAAAGCGAGGGCATGGAGGTCGTTGGCGTCACGAGCTATGGCGACCTGTCGCAGTTCGCGCAGCAGCAAAGCCGCGCCAGCGCCTTCATCCTGTCCATCGACGACGAGGAGTTCAGCCAGGGGCCGGACCTCGACCCCGCGGTGCTGAACCTGCGCAACTTCATCGAAGAGGTGCGCCGCAAGAACGCCGACGTGCCGATCTATATCTACGGCGAGACCAAGACCAGCCGGCACCTGCCCAACGACGTGCTGCGCGAGCTCCACGGCTTCATCCACATGTTCGAGGACACGCCCGAGTTCGTGGCGCGCCACATCATCCGCGAGGCCAAGAGCTACCTCGAAGGTATTCAGCCGCCGTTCTTCAAGGCCCTGCTGGACTACGCCGAGGACGGCTCCTATTCCTGGCACTGCCCGGGCCATTCGGGTGGCGTGGCCTTCCTCAAGAGTCCCGTGGGCCAGATGTTCCACCAGTTCTTCGGCGAGAACATGCTGCGCTCGGACGTGTGCAACGCGGTCGAAGAGCTGGGCCAGCTGCTCGACCACAACGGCGCCATCGGCGCCAGCGAGCGCAACGCGGCGCGCATCTTCAACGCCGACCACTGCTTCTTCGTCACCAACGGCACCAGCACCAGCAACAAGATGGTCTGGCACCACACGGTGGCCCCGGGCGACGTGGTGGTGGTGGACCGCAACTGCCACAAGTCCATCCTCCACAGCATCATCATGACGGGCGCCGTCCCCGTCTTCCTCAAGCCCACGCGCAACCACTACGGCATCATCGGCCCGATCCCGCAGAGCGAGTTCGAGATCGAGGCCATCCAGGCCAAGATCCGCGCCAACCCGCTGCTCAAGGGCGTGGACGCCGCCGCCGTCAAGCCGCGCATCCTCACCCTCACGCAGAGCACCTACGACGGCGTGCTCTACAACACCGAGGCCATCAAGCAGATGCTGGACGGCTACGTCGGCAACCTGCACTTCGACGAAGCCTGGCTGCCGCACGCGGCCTTCCATCCCTTCTATGGCAATTACCACGCCATGGGCAAGAAGCGCGCGCGACCCATGGAGTCGGTGGTGTACGCCACCCAGTCCATTCACAAGCTGCTGGCCGGCATCAGCCAGGCCAGCCATGTGCTGGTGCAGGACTCGCAGAACGTCAAGCTCGACCGGCACCTGTTCAACGAGTCCTACCTGATGCACACCAGCACCAGCCCGCAGTACGCGATCATCGCGAGTTGCGACGTGGCCGCGGCCATGATGGAGCCGCCCGGTGGCCGCGCGCTGGTCGAGGAAAGCCTGCTGGAGGCGCTGGACTTCCGCCGCGCCATGCGCAAGGTCGAGGACGACTTCGGCGCCGACGACTGGTGGTTCAAGGTCTGGGGCCCGGACCGCCTGGCCGACGAGGGCGTGGGCGAGGCCAAGGACTGGGTGCTCAACCGCCGCCGCGACGACGCTGCCGAGCACCACACCGAGCGCGACTGGCACGGCTTCGGCGACATGGCGCCGGGCTTCAACATGCTGGATCCGATCAAGGCCACCATCGTCACGCCCGGCCTCAACATGGACGGCAGCTTCGGCGAGACCGGCATCCCCGCGTCCATCGTCACCAAGTTCCTGGCCGAGCACGGCGTGGTGGTGGAGAAGACCGGCCTCTACAGCTTCTTCATCATGTTCACCATCGGCATCACCAAGGGCCGCTGGAACACGCTGCTCACGGCGCTGCAGCAATTCAAGGACGACTACGAGAAGAACCAGCCGATGTGGCGCATCATGCCGGAGTTCTGCGCCAAGCAGCCGCGCTACGAGCAGATGGGCCTGCGCGACCTGTGCCAGCACGTGCACGCGCTCTACGCCAAGTACGACATCGCGCGCCTGACCACCGAGATGTACCTGAGCGACCTCACGCCGGCCATGAAGCCCAGCGAGGCCTTCGCCCACATCGCCCAGCGCACCACCGAGCGTGTGCCCATCGACGAGCTGGAGGGCCGCATCACCACCAGCCTGGTGACGCCGTACCCGCCGGGCATCCCGCTGCTGATCCCGGGCGAGGTGTTCAACCGCAAGATCGTTGACTACCTCAAGTTCAACCGCGAGTTCGCGCGCGAGTGCCCGGGTTTCGAGACCGACATCCACGGCCTGGTGGAGACCGTGGGCGAGGACGGCCGCAAGGCCTATTTCGCGGACTGCGTGAAGGCCTGAGCGGCCCGCGCGCATCCAGCAAAAAGGCCCTGCGCTGCAGGGCCTTTTTTGTGGCTGAGGCCCGGGGGTCAGGCTTCGGCGTTGGCCGAGTCGCCCACCACGTGGCTGAAGCCGCCGTCGACGTAGATGATTTCGCCCGTGATGCCCGAGGACAGGTCGGACAACAGGAAGGCCGAGGCATTGCCCACGTCCTCGATGGTGACGTTGCGGCGCAGCGGTGACACGGTGGACACCAGGTTCATGAGCTTGCCGAAGCCCTTGATGCCGCTGGCGGCCAGGGTCTTGATGGGGCCGGCGCTCACGCCGTTGACGCGCATGCCCTTGGGCCCCAGGGATTCGGCCAGGTAGCGCACCGAGGCCTCCAGGCTGGCCTTGGCCAGGCCCATGGTGTTGTAGTTGGGCACGCAGCGCTCGGCGCCCAGGTAGCTCAGCGTGAGCAGGGCGGCGCGATCGTTGAGGTAGGGCAGGGCGGCCTTGGCCATGGCCGGGAAGCTGTAGGCGCTGATGTCGTGCGCGATCTTGAAGGCCTCGCGCGACAAACCCTCCAGGAAGTCGCCCGCGATGGCCTCGCGCGGCGCGAAACCGATGGCGTGCACGAAACCATCGAAGGTGGGCCAGGTCTGAGACAGGTCGCTGAACAGCTTCTCGATCTGGGCGTCGTCGCCCACGTCGCAGTCGAAGACCAGCGTGGAGCCGAAATCGGCGGCGAACTCGGTGATGCGGTCCTTGAAGCGCTCACCCACGTAACTGAAGGCCAGTTCAGCGCCTTGTTCGTGGCAGGCCTTGGCGATGCCGTAGGCGATGGAACGGTTGGACAGCACCCCAGTGATGAGCAGCTTCTTGCCAGCGAGAAAACCCATTGATCGGACTCCAGGAAAAAATCACGCAGAATTGTCGCATGCACGTCACGCCCCTTTCCTTGCTGCGCCGGCTGTGCCGCTGGGGCGTGGCGTGGACCCTGGGCCTGGCGGCGCCGGCGCTGTGGGCCGCGCACGGGTATGCGATCTGGGGCGAACTGAAGTACCCCGAGGGATTCACCCACTTCGATTACGTCAATCCGCAGGCGCCCAAGGGCGGCGAACTGCGCCTGGTGAGCAACCTGCGCGTCAGCAATTTCGACAAGTACAACCCGTTCACCCTGCGCGGTACCGCCCCGGCCTACCTCAGCGGCCTGATGTTCGATTCGCTGCTGACCGGGGCGCTGGACGAGACCGGGTCCGGCTACGGTCTGCTGGCCGATGACGTGCAGGCCGCGCCTGACGGCCTGTCCGTGGTGTTTCGGCTGCGCGACACGGCCAAGTTCCACAACGGCGACCCGGTGCTGGCCGCCGACGTGAAGTTCAGTTTCGACACCCTGTTGGGCCCTTATACCTCGCCGGCCTACAAGACCATCCTGGCGGACGTGGCGGGCCTGGACGTGCTCGGCGAGCGCACCGTGCGCTTCCGCTTCAAGCGGCCCAACCGCGAACTGCCGCTCACCGTCGGCGCCATACCCATCTTCAGCCGGCAGTGGGGCAATGAGACCGACCCCGCCACCGGCCAGCGCAAGACCTTCGACAAGGTCGTGATGGACCCGCCCATTGGCAGCGGCCCCTACACCATCGGGCCGGTGAAGTTCGGACGCGACATCACCTATGTGCGCGACCCGGGCTACTGGGCGCGCGACCTGCCGGTGCGTCGCGGCACGGCCAACTTCGACCGCATCTCGGTGAAGATCTACAAGGACAACACGGCGCGGCTGGAGGCGCTCAAGGCGGGCGAGTTCGACCTGATGCGCTTCTTCTCAGCCGGCGACTGGGCGCGCCGCGTCAATGGCCGCAAGTTCGACAGCGGCGAGCTGGTCAAGATCGAGCTGCCCCACAAGCTGCCCACGGGCTTCCAGAGCTACGTGCTCAATACCCGGCGCAAGCCGCTGGACGACATCCGCGTGCGCGAGGCCCTGGACCTGGCGGTGGACTACGAGTGGATGAACCGGCAGATGTTCTATGGCGCCTACCAGCGCGTGCGGGGCCTGTTCGGCAACACCGAGTGCGCGGCCGACGGCCCGCCCTCGCCCGAGGAGCTGGCGCTGCTCGAGCCCGGCCGCGCGCAGCTGCCGCCGGCCGTGTTCGGGCCCATGTATGCGCCGCCGCGCACCGACGGCGGGCAGTCGCTGCGCGACAACCTGCGAAAGGCCCAGGCGCTGTTGCGCGCGGCGGGCTGGACGGTACAGGACGGCGTGCTCAAGAACGCCCAGGGCGAGCCCTTGGTGCTGGAGTACCTCGACAGCAACGAGACCGGCGCGCGCGTGGTCTCGCCCTGGATCCGCAACCTGCAAAAGCTCGGCATCACGCTGCGCTTCCGGCCCGTCGACTTCGCGCTCTACCAGCAGCGCCTGCGCACCTTCGACTTCGACATCATTTCGATCGCCTTCCAGGGCACGACCAACCCCGGCGCCGAGTACGCCGACCTGTTCGGCAGCGAGGCCGCGAAAACGCCCGACTCGGGCAACTACGCGGGCATCGCCAACCCGGTGGTGGACCGGCTCATCGGCCGCATGGTGGGCGCCAAGACCAAGCCCGATTTCCTCGCCGCCTGCCGCGCGCTGGACCGCGCGATCGCTCACAGCCACATCCTGATTCCGCAGTGGTCGGCGTCCACGCACCGCCTGGCCTACAACGCCTGGCGCCTTCAGCGCCCACCCGAAATGCCCCCGTACGCCACCGGCGAGGCCTGGGCCATCGACACCTGGTGGGCCAAACAATGAACACCCCCGCGCCGCGCCTCGCGCGTCACCCCCTCGAGAGGGCAACCGCTGCGGCCTGGCAAAGCCGGCGCCGCGGTGTTTCCCGCCTGGGCTTCTTCTGACGTCCTATGTGGGTCTACATCCTCAAACGCCTGCTGCTCATGCTGCCCACGCTGTTCGGCGTGCTGCTGATCACCTTCGTGGTGATCCAGTTCGTGCCCGGCGGCCCGGTGGAGCAGTACCTGGCCGAGGCGCGCGCCGCGGGCGGCACCGGCGCTGAAGGCGGGGCGCTGTACCGCGGCGGGCAGGGCGTGGACCCGCAGCGCATCGAGCAGATCAAGGCGCTCTATGGCTTCGACAAGCCCCCGCACCAGCGCTTCGTCGAGATGATCGGCCGCTTCGCGCGTTTCGACCTGGGCACCAGCTTCTTCCAGAACAAGCCGGTGTCCCAGCTCATCGCCGAGAAGCTGCCGGTGTCCATCAGCCTGGGGCTGTGGACCTTCCTCATCAGCTACGGCGTGGCCGTGCCGCTGGGCGTGGCCAAGGCGGTGCGCGCCGGCACGCGCTTCGACCTGGTCAGCACGCTGATCGTGCTCGTGGGCTACGCCATCCCGGGCTTCGTGCTCGGCGTGGCGCTGCTGGTCGTCTTCGGCGGGCAGCTGCAATGGTTCCCGCTGCGCGGCCTCACCTCGGCCAACTGGGACGAACTGAGTTGGGGCGCGCGCATCGTGGACTACCTGTGGCACATCACCCTGCCGGTCACGGCCATGGTGCTGGGCAGCTTCGCCGTCATCGCCATGCTGACCAAGAACGCCTTCCTGGAAGAGATCCGCAAGCAGTACGTGATGACCGCCAGGGCCAAGGGCCTGGGCGAGCGCCAGGTGCTGTGGAAGCACGTGTTCCGCAATGCGCTGATCCCCATCGTCACGGGTTTCCCGGCCGCTTTCATCGGGGCCTTCTTCACCGGCGCACTGCTCATCGAGACCCTGTTCTCGCTCGACGGCCTGGGCCTGCTGAGCTACGAGAGCGTGATCCGCCGCGACTACCCGGTGGTGCTGGGCACGCTGTTCCTGTTCACCCTGATCGGCCTGGTGACCAAGCTGATCTCCGACCTCTGCTACGTGTGGGTGGACCCGCGCGTGAAATATGACTAAGCCCCCCGCAACGCCCGCGCGCGGCGCGGACGTTTCCGCCCCTTCGGGGGGCGATGCGAGCGGCCCGGCCCAGCCGGTTGCGCCGCATCGCTCGCTGCCGCGGGCTTCTATCGGTCCCGGCCGGCGCGCCTGGCAGCGCTTCCGGCGCAACCGCCTGGGCTACTGGAGTCTGCTGGTGTTTGGCGCGCTGGTGGTGGCCAGCCTGTTCGCCGAGGTGCTGTCCAACGACCGGCCGCTGGTGGTGCGCTACGAGGGCAAGACCTATTTCCCCATCGTGCAGGACCTGCCAGAGACCGTGTTCGGCGGCGACTTCCAGACCGCCACCGACTACCTCGACCCGTTCATCCGCGAGCAGATCACCCGGGACGGCAACTGGGCCCTCTACGCGCCCAACCCCTACGGCTCGCAGACCATCAACTACTTCGCGGAACAGCCCAATCCCTCGGGACCCAGCGCCGCCAACTGGCTGGGCACCGACGACCGCGGGCGCGACCTGCTGGCCCAGCTCATCTACGGTTTCCGCGTGAGCGTGCTGTTCGCCCTGGCGCTCACGGCCATCGGCGTGCTGCTGGGCGTGCTCACCGGCGCCATCCAGGGCTTCTTCGGCGGCAAGACGGACCTGGCCTTCCAGCGTTTCATCGAAATCTGGGGCGCCATGCCCGAGCTGTACCTGCTCATCATCTTCTCGGCCGTGTTCGCGCCCAGCGTGGGCCTGCTGCTGGTCCTGCTGAGCCTGTTCGGCTGGATGGGCCTGTCCGACTACGTGCGCGCCGAGTTCCTGCGCAACCGCCAGCTCGACTACGTGCGCGCCGCGCGGGCCATGGGCCTGAGCAACGTGCAGATCATGTGGCGCCACATCCTGCCCAACAGCCTGACGCCGGTGGTGACCTTCCTGCCATTTCGCATGAGCGCGGCCATCCTGGCGCTCACCTCGTTGGACTTCCTGGGCCTGGGCGTGCCGCCCGGCACGCCCTCGCTGGGCGAGCTGCTGAGCCAGGGCAAGAACAACATCGACGCCTGGTGGATCTCGCTGTCCACCTTCGGCGTGCTGGTGCTGACCCTGCTGCTGCTCACCTTCATGGGCGACGCGCTGCGCGATGCGCTCGATCCTCGAAAGGCCGACCGATGAGCGAACGACCGGCGCTGCTGGACGTGCAGGACCTGCGCATCGCCTTCGGCGGCCAGCCGGTGGTGCACGGCATTGGCTTTGCCATCGCCGAGGGCGAGAAGCTCGCGCTGGTGGGCGAGTCGGGTTCGGGCAAGACGGTGTCGGCGTTGTCGCTGCTCAGGCTGGTGGTCAACGCCGAGGTCTCGGGCCGGGCCCTGCTGGGTGGGCGCGACCTGCTCGCTCTGGGCGAGCGCGAGCTGCGCGGGGTGCGCGGCGACGAGGTGGCGGTCATCTTCCAGGAGCCCATGACCGCGCTCAACCCGCTCTACAGCGTGGGCAACCAGATCGGCGAGGTGCTGCAGCTCAAGCGCGGCCTGACGCCGCGCCAGGCGCGGGCCGGGGCGGTGGAGCTGCTGGCGTCCACCGGCATTCCCGAGCCCGAGCGCCGGGTCGACGCCTTTCCGCACCAGCTCAGCGGTGGCCAGCGCCAGCGCGCCATGATCGCCATGGCACTGGCCAGCCGGCCCAGGCTGCTGATCGCCGACGAACCCACCACCGCGCTGGACGTGAGCCTGCGCGGCCAGATTCTGGCGCTGCTGTCGGATCTGCAGCGCCAGCACGGCATGGCGGTGCTGCTCATCACGCACGACCTGCACCTGGTGCGCCGCTTCGCCGACCGCGTGGCGGTGATGGAGAAGGGCCATCTGGTGGAGCAGGGCGGCGTGACCGAGGTGTTTCAGCGCCCGCAGCACGCCTACACCCGCAAGCTGCTGGCCAGCCAGCCCGAGCGCGCCGTGGTCGAGCCCCCGGCCGGCGCCGCGCCGGTGATGCGCGCCGAGGGCCTGCGCGTGAGCTACCCCGTGCCCCTGCCGGGCTTCAAAGGCTGGTTCCGCAAGGGGGCGTTCACGGCGGTGCAGGGCGCCGACCTGGCCGTGCCCGCGGGTGGCACCCTTGGGGTGATTGGCGAATCGGGCTCGGGCAAGAGCACCCTGGCCCTGGCCGCGCTGGGCCTGCTGCCTTTCGAGGGCCGGCTGGATGTGGCCGGCAGCGACTGGGCCGAGGCCCGGCGCAACAAACGCCTGCGCGAATTGCGCCAGCGCGTGCAGGTGGTGTTCCAGGACCCGTTCTCCTCGCTCTCGCCGCGCCTCACCATCGAGCAGATCGTGGGCGAGGGGCTGGCGGTGCACCGACCGGACCTGCCGGCCGCCGCGCGCCGCGAGCGCGTGAGCGCGCTGCTCGCCGAGGTGGGCCTGGTCGATGACCCGCAGCGCGGCGCCGATTGGCTGCAGCGCTACCCGCACGAGTTCTCTGGCGGCCAGCGCCAGCGCCTGGCCATCGCGCGCGCGCTCATCGTGGAGCCGCAGCTGCTGGTGCTCGACGAGCCCACCAGCGCGCTCGACGTGACCGTGCAGAAGCAGGTGCTGGCCCTGCTGCAGCGTCTGCAGCGCGACCGGGGCCTGAGCTTCCTGCTGATCACGCACGACGTGGACGTGATCCGCGCCATGGCGCACGAGGTCATCGTCATGAAGGACGGCGCCATCGTCGAGCGCGGCCCCGCGCTGCAGGTGCTGGCCGCGCCCGCCCACCCCTACACGCGCCTGCTGGTGCAGGCCGCGGCTTGATCCAGGTCAGCCCCGCGCCGGCGCCCCCAGCCCAGAATCGCCCGCACGCCATGGCCGAGACGATCCCGCCCATCACCCCCCGTTCCTGCCTGCGCTGGCTCGCCCTGGGCTGGCGCGACCTCTGGGCCCAGCCGCTGCCGGGCCTGCTGCACGGCGCGCTGATCGCCGGCTTCGGCCTGCTGCTGCTGGCCCTGGCGCGCGACCGCTTCTGGCTGCTGGCGGGGGCGTTCTCGGGCTTCCTGATCGTCGCGCCCATCCTGGCCACCGGCCTGTACGTGGTGAGCCAGGCCCTGGCGGCCGGGCGCCGTGCTCCGCTGTCCGAGGTGCTGGGCCTGTGGCGCTCGGGCGATGGGCGGCTGGTGCGTTTCGGTCTGCTGCTGGCGCTGGCCGGCACCGGCTGGGTGCTCACCTCGGCCGGGCTGATCACCCTGGCCTCGCCGGTGCCGATCGAAAAACCCCTGGATTTCCTGCGTTACGTGGTGCTGGCGCCCGAGCCCGGGCTGTTCGAGGTCTGGCTGCTGCAGGGCGCCTTGCTGGCGGCGCCGGTCTATGCCAGCACCGTGGTGGCCCTGCCCATGCTGGTGGCCCGGCCGGTGCCGGTGCACACCGCCGTGGGCGCCAGCTGGCGCGCCGTGGCCAGCCACCCGCTCACGCTCACCCTGTGGGCGGTGCTGATTGCGGCGCTGGTGGCCCTGGGCATGGGGCTGGCCTTGCTCGGGCTGGTGGTGGCGATCCCCTGGCTGGCGCACGCCAGCTGGCACGCGGGGCGCGAGTTGCTGGCCGACGCGGAGCGTTGAGGCGCCATGGCCACCGGCACCCTGTGGGGCTTTACCGAGGCGCAGATCGCCCAGTTCGGCATGACCGTGGGCATCGGCGCCTTCATCCTCTACATGCTGTTCATCGTGTTCAACCTGGCCCGGGAGTCCAAGGCTGGGCGCTTCGGCACCTTCGTGCTGTTCATGGTGCTGTCCTTCGGCATGCTGGGTTTTCTGGCCAAGAGCGTGATCCAGTGGCTGCTGGGCATCTGAGCCTGGCTCGCAGCTTGCTAGGCCAGGTTTGGCGCGCTACAATGCGCGCTTCACGACCAAATGGGCGGGTACTTACCGGCCCTTTTTTTTTGGCCGGGCGGGAAACCGATGCCGGCCTGATGCATTTCAACCATGGGCTGGCAAGACACCGTCGCGCAAACCGTCACCGCGCTGGGCTTCGACCTGGTGGACCTGGAACGGTCCGCCGGCGGCCTGCTGCGCGTCACGGTGGATTGGCCCTGGCAGCCCCCGGCCGACGGCCAGCCCCGCCCGCCCGAGCGCTTCGTCACGGTGGAGGACTGCGAGCGCATCACCCGCCAGATGCAGTACGCGCTGGAGGTCGAAGGCACGGACTACCGGCGCCTGGAAGTCGGCTCGCCGGGCATCGACCGCCCGCTGCGCCATGAGAACGACTTCCTGCGCTTCGAAGGTCACGTGATCGACATCACGCTCAAGGCGCCGCTGGGCGCCAATGGCGCCGTGTCGGCCAACCGCAAGAAATTCCGCGGCACGCTGGAGCGCGCCGCCGACGGGCGCTGGCAGATCGTCTGGAGCGACGAGCCGCCGGTGAAGCCGGGCCAGCGCGTGAGCAAGAAGCGCGAGCCCGCGCCGCTGCAGGCGCTGGGCTTCACGCTCGACGAAATCGCTCAGGCGCGGCTGGCGCCGATCGTGAACTTCAAGGGCCGGGGCACTGCCGGCGAGGCGGGCGCCGAGCCGGCCGACAGAACATAACAACGGACCGTATTGGATTGGAAAGGTGGGCTGAACGATGAACCGCGAAATGTTGATGCTGATCGATGCCATCTCGCGCGAGAAAAACGTCGAGCGCGACGTGGTGCTCGGCGCGGTCGAGCAGGCGCTGGCTTCGGCCACCAAGAAGCTCTACAAGGGCGAGGTCGACATCCGCGTGGCGATGGACCCGGACACGGGCGCCTACGAAACCTTCCGCCGCTGGCTGGTGGTGCCCGATGAGGCCGGCCTGCAGAACCCCGACGCCGAGGAAATGCTGTCCGACGCGCGCGACGAGATCGCCGACATCGAAGAGGGCGACTACATCGAGAAGCCGGTGGAGAGCGTGCCCATCGGCCGCATCGGCGCCATGGCCGCCAAGCAGGTCATTCTGCAGAAGATCCGCGACGCCGAGCGCGAGATGCTGCTCAACGACTTCATGTCGCGCGGCGACAAGATCTTCGTCGGCACCGTCAAGCGCATGGACAAGGGCGACCTGATCGTCGAGAGCGGCCGCGTGGAAGGCCGCCTCAAGCGCGGCGAGATGATCCCCAAGGAGAACTTCCGCACCGGCGACCGCGTGCGCGCCATGATCATGGAAGTGGATCTCACGCTGCGCGGCGCGCCCATCCTGCTGTCGCGCTCGGCACCCGAGTTCATGATCGAGCTGTTCCGCCAGGAAGTGCCCGAGATCGAGCAGGGCCTGCTGGAGATCAAGAAGTGCGCCCGCGACGCCGGCTCGCGCGCCAAGATCGCCGTGCACAGCTTCGACAAGCGCATCGATCCCATCGGAACCTGCGTGGGCGTGCGCGGTTCGCGCGTCAACGCCGTCACCAACGAGCTCGCGGGCGAGCGCGTGGACATCGTGCTGTGGTCCGAGGACCCGGCACAGTTCGTGATCGGCGCGCTGGCGCCGGCCAACGTGGTCTCCATCGTGGTCGACGAAGAGCGCCACGCCATGGACGTGGTGGTGGACGAAGAGAACCTGGCCATTGCCATCGGCCGCGGCGGCCAGAACGTGCGCCTGGCCAGCGAGCTCACCGGCTGGCGCATCAACATCATGACGGCCGACGAATCGGCCCAGAAGCAGGCCGAGGAGGCCAGCTCGATCCGCACGCTGTTCATGTCCAAGCTGGACGTGGACCAGGAAATCGCCGACATCCTGATCGAGGAAGGTTTCACCAGCCTCGAGGAAGTGGCCTACGTGCCGCTGCAGGAGATGCTGGAGATCGAGTCCTTCGACGAAGACACGGTCAACGAGCTGCGCACCCGCGCCAAGGACGCGCTGCTGACCATGGAGATCGCCCGCGAGGAAAGCGTCGAGGAAGTCTCGCAGGACCTGCGCGACCTGAACGGCCTCACGCCCGAGCTGATCGCCAAGCTGGCCGAGGCCGGCATCCATACCCGCGACGACCTGGCCGATCTCGCGACGGACGAACTCACCGAGATCACGGGCCAGTCGGAAGCGCAAGCCACCGAGCTGATCATGCAGGCGCGCGCGCACTGGTTCACCGGTGACGAAACGCAGTCCCCGTCCTGATCACCCGGAGGCCCACGGAGCACAGAACACATGACCAGTAATACCGTCGCCGAATTCGCCGCCGAACTGAACAAGCCCGCCGCCGTGCTGCTGGAGCAGCTGGCGGCCGCCGGCGTGCGCAAGTCCACGCCATCCGACCCCATCACCGAGACGGACAAGCAGCAGCTGCTCGGCCACCTCAAGGCCGCGCACGGCACGGCCGGGGGCGAGCGCAAAAAAATCACGCTGGTCAAGAAGTCCACGTCCGAGATCAAGCAGGCCGACGCCATGGGCCGCGCGCGCACCATCCAGGTGGAGGTGCGCAAGAAGCGCACCTTCATCAAGCGCGACGATGAGCCGGCGACCGCGCCCGCCGTGGCCGAGGAGCCGGCGGCACCCGCCGCGCCCGTGGTCGACGAAGGCGAACTGGCACGCCGCGAGGAAGAAGCGCGCCGCCAGGCCGAGCTGATCCGCCGCCAGGAAGAAGAACTGGCCGCCAAGCGCGCCGCTCGCGAGGCCGAGGAGGCCAAGGCCGCCGCCGAAGCCGCCGCCAAGCAGGAGCGCGAAGCGGCTGCTGCTGCTGCTGCTGCTGCTGCCGCCGCCGCGGCGGTACCGGCGGTCGAAGAAGCGGCCCCCGCCAAGCCCGCGACCACGGCCGTGAAGGTCAAGGGTCCGGACAAGGAGGCCGCCGCCAAGGCCGCCGCCGACAAGGCGGCCGAGGAACGCAAGGCCGAAGAGCTGCGCGCCGCCGACCTGCAGGAGCGCCGCCGCAAGGCCGAGGCCGAGGCCGCGAACATCCGCGCCATGATGGCCGCGCCGGCCAAGACCCTGGTGGCCAAGAAGCCCGAGCCCCCGGCCGACGCCAAGGCCGGCCTCAAGGGCACGCTGCACAAGCCCGCGGGCACCGCCGCCAAGGCCCCCGCCACTGCGGCGGCGGGTGCGGCCGCGGGTGCCGGCAAGAAAGAGGTCAAGTCCGAGAACCTGTCCTCCACCTGGAAGGACGACGCGGCCAAGAAGAAGGAAATCAAGACCCGTGGCGACACCAGCTCGGGCCGCGGCAACTGGCGCAGCGGCCCGCGCGGCGGTGGCCGCCGTGGCGACTCGCGCGATTCGCGCGACGGCCAGAGCAGCTTCCAGGCACCGGCCGAGTTCAAGCAGATCGAGGTGCACGTGCCCGAGACCATCACGGTCGCCGAGCTCGCGCACAAGATGGCGGTCAAGTCGTCCGAGCTGATCAAGCAACTGATGAAGCTCGGCCAGATGGTCACCATCAACCAGTCGCTGGACCAGGACACCGCGATGATCCTGGTCGAGGAACTGGGCCACAAGGCCGTGGTCGCCGCGCTGGACGACCCCGAGGCCTTCACCGACGAAGAGGTGTCGCAGCAGCAGGCCGAGGCCAAGCCGCGCGCGCCCGTGGTCACCGTCATGGGCCACGTGGACCACGGCAAGACCTCGCTGCTCGACTACATCCGCCGCAGCAAGGTGGCGGCGGGCGAGGCGGGCGGCATCACGCAGCACATCGGCGCCTACCACGTCGACACGCCGCGCGGCATGGTCACCTTCCTCGACACCCCGGGCCACGAGGCTTTCACGGCCATGCGCGCCCGTGGCGCCCAGGCCACCGACATCGTCATCCTGGTCTGCGCTGCCGACGACGGCGTGATGCCGCAGACCAAGGAAGCCATCAAGCACGCCAAGGCGGCCGAGGTGCCCATCGTGGTGGCCATGACCAAGGCCGACAAGCCCGAGGCCAACATCGAGCGCGTGAAGTCCGAGCTCGTGGCCGAGCAGGTCGTGCCCGAGGAGTTCGGCGGTGAGTCGCCCTTCGTGGCCGTGTCGGCCAAGACCGGCATGGGCATCGACGACCTGCTCGAGCAGGTGCTGCTGCAGGCCGAGGTGCTGGAGCTCACCGCGCCGGTGGACGCCATGGCCAAGGGCCTGGTGATCGAGGCGCGCCTGGACAAGGGCCGCGGCGCCGTGGCCACGGTGCTGGTGCAGAGCGGCACGCTCAAGGTGGGCGACGTGGTGCTGGCGGGCCAGACCTCGGGCCGCGTGCGCGCCATGCTCGACGAGAACGGCAAGGCCACCAAGGAAGCCGGCCCCTCCATTCCGGTGGAGATCCAGGGCCTGGCCGAGGTGCCGCAGGCGGGCGACGAGTTCATGGTGATGGCCGACGAGCGCCGCGCGCGCGAGATCGCCACCTACCGCGCCGGCAAGTTCCGCAACACCAAGCTGGCCAAGCAGCAGGCCGCCAAGCTGGAGAACATGTTCGCGGACATGGCCGCCGGCGAGGTCAAGACCCTGCCCATCATCATCAAGGCCGACGTGCAGGGCTCGCAGGAAGCGCTGGCCGCTTCGCTGCTCAAGCTCTCCACCGACGAGGTGAAGGTGCAGCTGGTGTATGCGGGCGTGGGTGGCATCAGCGAAAGCGACGTCAACCTGGCCATCGCGGCCGGCGCCGTGGTGATCGGCTTCAACGTGCGCGCCGATGCCGGCGCGCGCAAACTGGCCGAGGGCAACGACGTCGACCTGCGCTACTACAACATCATCTACGACGCGGTGGACGAGTTGAAGGCCGCCATGTCGGGCATGCTCGCGCCGGAGAAGCGCGAAGAGGTCATCGGCATGGCCGAGATCCGCACGGTGTTCGTGGCGTCCAAGATCGGTACGGTGGCGGGCTGCATGGTCACGCAGGGCATGGTCACGCGCAGCGCGCACTACCGCCTGCTGCGCGAGAACGTGGTGGTGCACACCGGCGAGCTGGAATCGCTCAAGCGCCTCAAGGACGACGTGCGCGAGGTCAAGGAAGGCTTCGAGTGCGGTATCAAGCTGCGCAACTACAACGACATCAAAGAGGGCGACCAGCTCGAGTTCTTTGAGGTCAAGGAAGTGGCGCGCACGCTGTAATCCACCCGAGCCGACAGAGACACACCATGCCCCGCAAGGCCTCGTCCGTTCCCAACCGCGGCTACCGCGTGGCCGACCAGATCCAGCGCGATCTGGCCGAGCTGATCGCGCGCGAGTTGAAGGACCCGCGCGTGGGCATGGTCACGCTCAACGCGGTCGAGGTCACGCCCGACTACGCGCACGCCAAGGTGTTCTTCAGCCTGCTCACGGGCAACCCCGAGGAAACCGCCGAAGGCCTGAACGCCGCGGCGGGCTTCCTGCGCAACGCGCTGTTCAAGCGCCTGCACATCCACACCGTGCCCACGCTGCACTTCGTGTTCGACCGCACCACCGAGCGCGCGGCCGACATGAACGCCTTGATTTCCAAGGCGGTGGCTTCGCGTTCCAAGAACGAGGACTAGCCATGCAGCGCCAACGCACGAGGGTGCAACGGCGCCCCGTGCATGGGGTGCTGCTGCTCGACAAACCGCTGGGCCTGTCCAGCAACCAGGCCTTGCAGAAGGCCAAGTGGCTGCTGCGCGCCGAAAAAGCCGGCCACACCGGCACGCTCGACCCCCTGGCTACGGGCGTTCTGCCGCTGTGTTTTGGCGCGGCCACCAAGTTCAGCCAACTGCACCTGGACGCCGACAAGACCTACGAAACCACCGTGCGACTGGGCGTGCGCACGCGCACGGCCGACGCCGAGGGCGAGGTCATCGACACCCGCCCCGTGTCGTGCTCCGCCGGCCAGGTGGTGGAGGTGCTGGACCGCTTCATGGGCGAGATCGACCAGGTGCCGCCCATGCACAGCGCGCTCAAGAAGGACGGCAAGGCCCTGTACGAATACGCGCGCGAAGGCGAGACCGTGGCGCGCGAGCCGCGCCGCGTGCGCATCCACGAGATCGAGCTGCTCGACATGCGGCTGCAGGGCGAGGCCCCCCAGCTGCGCCTGCGCGTGGTCTGCAGCAAGGGCACCTACATCCGCACGCTCGGCGAAGACATCGGCGAGGCCCTGGGCTGCGGCGGCCACCTGATCGCGCTGCGCCGCGTGGCCACCGGACCATTCGGCGTGGCCGACGCCGTCACGCTCGACGCACTCGAGGCGATGGGCGAAGCCGAGCGGCTGGGCGCCCTGAAACCGGTCGAGGCCCTGCTCGAGGGCCATGAACGGATCGCGCTCGACGCCGAGCACGCCGGGCGCTTCCTGAGCGGCGTGCGCCGCCGTGGCGACTGGCCCAACCGCGAGCGCGTGGCCGTCTTCGGCCCTTCGCCCGCCAACCCCACGCCCACCGTCCTGCTGGGCACCGCCCACGTACAGGGCGGCGAACTCATCCCGGGGCGCCTGTTGAGCCCCACCGATATCCAGCAAATCCTCGAAACAGAGGCACCCGCACCATGAGCAGACCCATCCGCAACATCGCCATCATCGCCCACGTCGACCACGGCAAGACCACCATGGTCGACCAGCTCCTGCGCCAGTCCGGCACCTTCGCCGAGCACGAGAAGGTCGTCGACACCGTGATGGACAACAACGCCATCGAACGCGAGCGTGGCATCACCATCCTGGCCAAGAACTGCGCCGTGAGTTGGAAGGGCACGCACATCAACATCGTCGACACCCCCGGCCACGCGGACTTCGGCGGCGAGGTCGAGCGCGCGCTGTCCATGGTCGACGGGGTGGTGCTGCTGATCGACGCCCAGGAAGGCCCGATGCCGCAGACGCGCTTCGTGACCAAGAAGGCGCTGGCCCTGGGCCTCAAGCCCATCGTGGTGGTGAACAAGGTGGACAAGCCCGGCGCCAATCCCGACAAGGTGATCAACGCCGCCTTCGACCTGTTCGACAAGCTCGGCGCCACCGACGAACAGCTCGACTTCCCCGTGGTCTACGCCTCGGGCATCAACGGCTGGTCCTCGCTGGAGGAAGGCCCGGCGGGTGAGCAATGGGGCCCGGACATGTCGGCCCTGTTCGAGACCGTGCTCAAGCACGTGCCCGCGCACGAAGGCGACCCCGATGCGCCGCTGCAACTGCAGATCTCGGCGCTGGACTACTCCAGCTTCGTGGGCCGCATCGGCGTGGGCCGCATCAACGCCGGCACGCTCAAGCCGTCCATGGACGTGCTGGTGATGGAAGGCCCCGATGGCAAGAGCTTCAAGGGGCGCGTCAACCAGGTGCTGACTTTCCAGGGCCTGGACCGCGTGCAGACCAGCGAGGCCCGCCCCGGCGACATCGTGCTCATCAACGGCATCGAGGACATCGGCATCGGCGTGACCCTGACCGACCCGGCCAATCCCGCGCCGCTGCCCATGCTCAAGGTCGACGAGCCCACGCTGACCATGAACTTCTGCGTCAACACCAGTCCGCTGGCCGGCCGCGAAGGCAAGTTCGTCACCAGCCGCCAGATCTGGGACCGCTTGCAGAAGGAACTGCAGAGCAACGTGGCCCTGCGCGTGAAGGACACCGATGAGGACGGCATCTTCGAGGTGTCGGGCCGCGGCGAACTGCACCTGACCATCCTGATCGAGAACATGCGCCGCGAGGGCTACGAACTGGCCGTGAGCAAGCCGCGCGTGGTGTTCAAGGAGATCAATGGCGAGCGCTACGAGCCCATCGAACTGGTGACGGCCGACGTGGAAGAGCAGCACCAGGGCGGCGTGATGCAGGCCCTGGGCGAGCGCAAGGGCGAGCTCATCAACATGGAGCCTGACGGCCGTGGCCGCGTGCGCCTGGAGTACCGCATCCCGGCGCGTGGCCTGATCGGCTTCAGCAACGAGTTCCTCAACCTCACGCGCGGCTCGGGCCTGATCGCCAACATCTTCGACGGCTACGAGCCGCACAAGGGGGAGGTCGCCGGCCGCAAGAACGGCGTGCTGATCAGCATGGACGACGGCGAGATCTTCAACTACGCCCTGGGCAAGCTCGACGACCGCGGCCGCATGTTCGTCAAGGCCAACGACCCGGTGTACGAAGGCATGATCGTCGGCATCCACAGCCGCGACAACGACCTGGTGGTGAACGCCACGCGCACCAAGCAGCTCACCAACTTCCGCGTCAGCGGCAAGGAAGACGCGATCAAGATCACGCCGCCGATCCAGCTCACGCTGGAGTACGGTGTCGAGTTCATCGAGGACGATGAACTGGTCGAGATCACGCCCAAGAGCATCCGCCTGCGCAAGCGCTTCCTCAAGGAGCACGAGCGCAAACGCGCCAGCCGCGACAGCTGATCCCGCCATGCCCTTTCGCCTGCTCAGTCGCCTGACGCACACGCAGGCGGTGTTCCTGATGGTCGCGGTGACCTTGATGTGGTCCATCGCCGGCGTGGTCGCGCGCCAGCTCGAATCGGCCGCTCGCTTCGAGGTGACCTTCTGGCGCAGTGCCTTCACCGCGCTGTCGCTGCTGGTGATCCTGCCGCTGTGGCGCTCGGCCGACCGCGCGGCGGGCAGCCTCGAGGACGAACCAGGGCAGGGCCCATGGCAGCGCCACTGGGGCATGCAGCCGGGGTCCGGGGCATTCTGGATGAGCGGTGTGTGCTGGAGCGTGATGTTCACCGCCTTCATGCTGGCGCTGACCTTCACCACCGTGGCCAACGTGCTCGTCATCATGGCGGCGGGGCCGCTGTTCACCGCGCTGCTGGCGCGCTTCACGATCGGCCAGACGCTGGCGCCACGGACATGGGCCGCCATCGTGGTCGCGGGCCTGGGCATTGTCTACATGTATGGCAGCCAGTTCCTGCTGGCCTTTGCCCGGCCCGACATCGACACCCGCGCGCTGGTGATCGGCTCGCTGGTGGCGCTGTGCGTGCCCATTGCCGGCGCCATCAACTGGACGGTGATGCAGCGCGGCAAGTCCCAGGGCCGGCACATCGATCTCGTGCCGTCGGTGCTGCTCGGCGGGCTCATCTCTTCCTTGTTCACGCTGCCCATGGCCTTGCCTTTCGAGGCCACGGGCCGCGACATCGCCTGGCTGGCACTGCTGGGCCTGGTGCAGCTGGCCATTCCCTGCGCGCTGGTCGTCGTCTGCTCGCGCGCCCTCAAGGCGCCCGAGGTGTCGCTGCTGGCCTTGTTGGAGGTGATCTTCGGCATCCTGCTCGCCTGGCTGGGTGCGGGAGAAGAGCCCGGTGCCGAGGTGCTGATCGGCGGCAGCCTGGTCATCGGCGCGCTGCTCACCAATGAACTGCTGGGCTGGCGCTCGCGCAGCGTCACCCCCCGCCTACAGACCCTGGACGCCCGCGACTCGCGCGGCGTCTAAGGAAGAACCACCATCGCCTGGAGCAACCGCATGTCTTCGACCGAACCGCTCGTGATCACCGAAGTGCAGGGCCGCGTGGGCCTGATCACGCTCCACCGTCCCAAGGCGCTGAACGCCCTGTCGCTGGAGATGATCCGCGCGCTCACGGCCGCGCTGCTGGCCAGGCGCGAGGACCCCGCGGTGCTGGCCGTGGCGATTCGCGGCGTCAACAAGGAAGGCCCCTTCGGCGCCTTCTGCGCGGGCGGCGACATCCGCTTCTTCCACCAGGCGGCGCTGGCCGGCAACCCCGAGCTCGAGGACTTCTTCACCGAGGAGTACGCGCTCAACCACCTGATCCACACCTACCCCAAGCCCTACATCGCCTTCATGGACGGCATCTGCATGGGCGGGGGCATGGGCATCAGCCAGGGCGCCAGCCTGCGCGTGGTGACCGAGCGCAGCAAGCTGGCGATGCCCGAAACCAACATCGGCCTGTTCCCCGACGTGGGTGGTGGCTACTTCCTGAGCCGTTGCGCGGGCCACCTGGGTGAGTACCTGGGCCTCACCGGCCGGATGCTGCAAGGCCGCGAAGCGCTGAGCGCGGGCCTGGCCGACGGCCACATCGAATCGCAGCGCCTGCCCAAGCTCTGGGACAGCCTGGGCGCCACGCCCTTCGAGAACGGCGAGGCCGTGCAGCGCTGGGTGGAAAGCCACCTGCAGGCGCAGGCGCCCGCCGCGCCCTGGCCGGTGGACGAGGTCAACACCGTCTTCGGCCTGGGCTCGGTGCCCGCCATGGTGGCCGCGCTGGGGGCCAGCGGCAGCGAGTGGGCCAAGGAGACGCTGCAGGTGCTGCGCCAGCGCTCACCGCTGATGCTGCACGTGGTGCTGGAGCAGATCCGCCGCGCGCGCCGGGTGGGCCTGGCCGAGGACCTGCGCATGGAGCGCGACCTGGTGCGCCACTGCTTCCACCTGCGCCCGGGCGCGGCGAGCGAAACCGTGGAAGGCGTGCGCGCGCTCGCCATCGACAAGGACCACGCGCCGAAGTGGAACCCGGCGCGCATCGAGGACGTTACGCCCGAACAGGTGGCGGCCTTCTTCGTCTCGCCCTGGCCGGCGCACGCGCACCCGCTGCGCTCGCTGGGCTGAAACCGGCGGACCCACGCACCAGGCGCGGGGCCCGGCGCGCCCTCAGGGCGTGTAGCGTTCGGTCGAGTTGACCTCGGCCCCGGCGTCAAAGCCGCTCACCACCAGCACCTGGCCGTTGTCGAGTCGACTGGCCACGGCGGACTGACGCACATGGGCCATGGAGGCGGCGCTGGTCCAGACCTTGAGGTCCGGGTTGTAGATCTCGGCGGTGTTCTGGCCGGAGCCACCAGCCAGAAGGACGCGGCCATCGGCCAGCAGCGTCATGGTGGGCAGGCTCCGGCTGCTGTTTCGCGTGCTCGTGGTCCAGGTCGACGTGTGCGGGTCGAATCGCCACGCCGTGGTGCCGGCATCGCTCGTCACGAGCACGCTGCCATCGTCCAATGGCACCGACAGCATGACGTTGCCGCTGCCGCCAAAGGCGATCGGCGTGGTGCCGCTGCCGTCCACCGCGTAGAGCTCGGCCGAGGTGACAAAGCCCCCGCTATTGACCCCGCCCGCGACCAGCAGCGTGGTGCCGCCCGGCAGCAGCTGCGCCGCGTGCTGCGCCCGTGCGGTGGACAAGGGGGTGGGCAGCAAGGTCCAGGTGCCGGTGGCCGGGTCGTACACCTCGGCCGTGCTCGAGAAGCTGGTGGGCGCCGGGCTGCGGAATCCGCCGACGACCAGGACCTTGCCATCGGGCAACACGCTGGCGGTGGGCCGCGTGCGCGCTTCGTTCATGCTGCCCGTGGCCGTCCAGGTATTGGCCACCGGGTCATAGAGTTCGGCGCTGGCCAGTGTGCTGAAGCCGGCGGCATCGCCGCCGAAGACCAGGACACGGCCATTGGCCAGGACCACGGCCGCCGGATCCGCGCGCGCGACGAGCATGGGGGCCGCCGCGCTCCAGCTGCTGCTGGCGGGGTCGTACATGTCGGCTTCGAAGGACGGGCCGCCGAGGGCATAACCGCCCGCCAGCAGCTGGCGGCCATCGGGCAGGCGCGACAGGGTCGCGTAGTGGCGGGGCGTCGGAACGGTCGCGACGGACGTCCACGCACCGCGCCCCGTGACGGTCAGGCGCAACTGCGTCTGGACCGAGCCCGCGGGGTGGTTGGCGCTGACCGTGTGGCTGGTCTCGCGCTGCAGCGCGGTGGGCGTGCCGGTGATCGCGCCGGTGATCGCGTCGAGGGTCAGCCCGCTGGGCAGGGCCGGCGAAACGGTGAACGAAGACGGGGTGCCACCGCTGACGCGTGCGTGGTTGGGGGCGATGGCCTCGCCGCTCACGTACAGCGCCTGGGGGGTATCGTAGCTCAGCGCGAGGGGCGCGGAGATGCTCCCGCCGGACGGGTTGCCCCCGCAGGCCGATAGCAAAGTCACCCCGCAAAGGGCCATGACCCCTGTCCAGAGACGCCACGGAGCTGAGTTGTGTGCTAGTGGATTGGAGGCAATTGAAAAGCGCATGCTCGAATCTACCATCGGCCATGGCCCAGGTGCCTGGCTGCCGCTTGCGCAGGCCATCGACAAGGACCACGAGCCGAAGTGGGACCCGGCGCGCATCGACGACGTCACGGCCGACCCGGTGGCGGCGTTCTTCGGTTGCCCTGGCTGGCGCACCCGCACCCGCTGGGCTGACACCCGAAGACCTTCCGATATACCCCCCGCCATAGCGACTCGGCGTCCCCCCTAAAGTCGGTCGCCGTTGCACGCCGTACAGGCTGTGCCGCTTCGGGGAGGGAGGAGAGCATGGTCGTCGCAGGCGCCGGTTCATTGCCGCGTGGTTTCTGTTCTGAGGAGGGCACGAGCCCGCCGCAAGCCACGAACGATCCGCTGCTGGCTTTGTGTTTCGTTGCGCGTGTTCATCAGGTGGCCGCCGATCCGGCGACCTTGCGTCATGCGCTTGGCTTGTCCCCGTCAGAACCACTGAGCATCGATTTGTTCGTGGCCGCGGCGCGCCACATTGGCCTTAAAGCCAAGGTGGTGCGCACGACGCTGGCGCGTTTGCCGCACCTGTCCTTGCCAGCGCTCGTTGTCTTGCGAGGTGGTCAGGCCGCTGAGAACGCCAGTGTGGCCGTTCTCGCTCGGGTGGACGGCGAACGCGTGCTGCTGCACGACCCGGCCAAAGGCCGCCCCGTCATCGAACCTGTGGACACCTTCGCCCGGCAATGGACGGGGGAGGTGATTCTGATCGCCAGCCGCGCCACCCTGGCGGCCGAACTCAGCCAATTCGACTTCTCCTGGTTCATCCCCAGCCTGGTCAAACACCGCCGCCTGCTGGGCGAGGTGCTGCTCATCAGCTTCATGCTGCAGCTCTTCGCGCTGGTCAGCCCGCTGTTCTTTCAGGTGGTGATGGACAAGGTGCTGGTGCACCGGGGCCTCACCACCCTGGACGTGCTCATCATCGGCCTGCTGGTGGTGGTGATCTTCGAGTCGGTGCTGAGCTACCTGAGAACCTATGTGTTCAGCCACACCACCAGCCGCATCGACGTGGAACTGGGCTCGCGGCTGTTTCGCCACCTGCTGCAACTGCCGCTGAGCTACTTCCAGGCCCGCCGTGCGGGCGACTCCGTCGCCCGCGTGCGCGAACTGGAGAACATCCGCAGCTTCCTCACCGGCAACGCCTTGACTGTGGTGCTGGACGTCTTCTTCTGCGGCGTCTTCATCGCCGTGATGTTCTTCTACAGCGCCACGCTCACGCTCATCGTGCTGGCCAGCATCCCGCTGTACCTGATGGTCAGCCTGTTCATCGTGCCCGTGCTGCGCCGCCGCCTGGACGAGAAGTTCGCGCGCGGCGCGGAGAACCAGGCCATGCTGGTGGAAACCGTCACCGGCATCCAGACCGTCAAGGCCAGCGCGCTGGAGCCCAAGTTCGGCCGTCGCTGGGACAACCAGCTCGCGGCCTACGTCTCGGCCAGCTTCAAGACCCAGAACGTGGCCGCGCTGGGCCACGAGAGCATCAGCCTCATCGGCAAGCTGGTCAACGCCGCCACGCTGTGGTGGGGCGCGCATCTGGTGATGGACAGCCAGCTCACCGTGGGCCAGTTCGTGGCCTTCAGCATGTTTGCCCAGCGGGTGGCCCAGCCCATCATGCGCATGGCGCAGCTGTGGACGGATTTCCAGCAGACCGGCATCTCCATGGCCCGCCTGGGTGACATCCTCAATACCCGAACCGAGGTGCCGCCCGCGCAGTCGGCCCAGTTGCCGCCGCTCAAGGGCCACATCGTGTTCGACCAGGTGACGCACCGCTACCGGCCCGAGGCCGCGCCCGTGCTGCACGCGCTCTCGCTGGATATCGCGGCGGGCGAGGTGCTGGGCATCGTGGGGCGCTCGGGTTCCGGCAAAAGCACTTTGACCAAGCTGGTGCAGCGCCTCTACTGGCCTGAGCAAGGCCGCCTGTTGGTCGACGGCATCGACACCAGCCTGGTCGACGCGGCCCAATTGCGCCGCCAGATCGGTGTGGTGCTGCAGGAGAACCTGCTCTTCAACCGCAGCGTGCGCGAGAACATCGCCATCAGCGACCCGGCCGCGCCGATCGAAGCCGTCATTGAAGTGGCCAAGCTGGCCGGCGCCCACGACTTCATCAGCGAACTGCCCGAGGGCTACGACACCCTGGTCGGTGAGCAAGGCGGCTCGCTGTCGGGCGGCCAGCGCCAGCGCATCGCCATTGCGCGCGCCCTGTACGGCAATCCGCGCATCCTTATCTTCGACGAAGCCACCAGTGCGCTGGACTACGAGAGCGAGGCCGCCATCCAACGCAAAATGGCGCGCATCTGCCAGGGGCGCACCGTGATCATCATTGCCCACCGCCTGTCCACCGTGCGCCAGGCGGACCGCATCGTGGTGATGGAGCGGGGTCGCCTCGTGGAAGAGGGCTCGCACGACATGCTGCTACAGCGCGAGGGCGGCATCTACGCGCACCTGTGGAAGCTGCAGGCGTCGCCGGGCGGGTCAGCCAACACGGGCCAGATCTGAAGGGGGCATTCGCATGCCAAGCGCCGTTCCCCCATCCCCCACCGCACCGGCATCGCCCCAGGCCGTGGCACCCCGGCACCCGGTACTGGAACTGCTGAGCCGATACGCCAAGGTGCTGCGTCTGGCCTGGCGCCACCGGGCCGAGCTCAGCGGCCCCGTGCGGCTGCGCGACGAAGCGGCCTTCCTGCCGGCTGCGCTCAGCCTGCAGGAGACGCCCGTGCACCCCGCGCCCCGGCGCCTGGCCTGGCTGCTCATCGCCTTGTTCCTCATCGCGCTGCTGTGGGCCCTGATCGGCAAGGTCGACATCGTGGCCGTGGCGCCCGGGCGCATCGTCGTCAGCGAGCGCACCAAACTCGTCCAGCCGCTGGGGGCGATGACCAGCTCATCGCTGGTGCGGGACACAACAGGCTCGAAGGCGGTGGGGGCCAGGATGTGCTGACGCTGGCCGGCTTGGCCGACGATCTGGTGTTTTCGATCGGCGATGGGGAGGACAGGGTGGTAGGGGCCTGGGGCACGGCCACCGACGCGCAGACTGCCATCACCCGGATCCGCCTCCATGGTGTGTCGTCGCCAGATGCGATTCGGGTGACTGGGGGTGCGCAAGCCGGCGATTCGAACGCCTGCCTCAGCTACGGCGACCAAGGCGATCGCATCGTGTTCGTGGGCTGGGACACCAGGACCCGTTGGGAGCAGACGCTGGTGACCAGCGACGATGGCCAGGCCCGCAGCCTGTTGAGCCTGCTCGAGAGCCAGCCTGGAACCGATGGGGATGACCTGATCCAGGGACCGACTTTCGGGATGAGCTTGTCCGGCGGCGCCGGCAACGACACCTTCAATGCGGGAAGCCCCGACAACGTGTTCGACGGCGGAGCGGGGGACGACACCCTGAACGGTTTGGCCACATACCGTTTCTCGACGGGGTGGGGACACGACTGCGTTCAGCGCCCGGCGGGCTGGCAGGGCAATGGCCTCGTCACGCTGGACTTTGGGGCCGACATCTCCCGGCAGGATGTGGCGTTCGGTCGCTACCTAAGAGGCTACGGCCAGGACAGCGAATGGATGCTGCGGGTGGTGTCCCGGGTGGATGGCAGCAGCGTCGACATGCCCTTGGGAGCGGGTGGGGCGTACACCGACTACACCTACCGTTTCCGATTCAGCGATCAGAGCTTCGACGTGGTGAATGGGCAGGGCGCCGAGTACGACGGCAACGATGACATTCGCTTGCCGGCTTCCCTGACGCGATTCGAGGATTTCTCCGAGCGGGCCGCGGATGGCAGCCACCGGGTGCTGGAGGGGGATGGTGGCGATGACGTGCTGACCAGCCGGCGTTGGCGGCGAATCAGCTACGCGGACTTTCTGAACGACGACGGCTATTGGAGTGGGGAAGACGCCTATTGGCTCAAGGGTGGGGAGGGGAATGACACCTTGCGCGGTGCGACGGGTGACACGCTGGAAGGTGGCCGCGGCAACGATCGTTTCGAAACGAATGGGCGCGACGACGTCGGGCCCAAAGTGCTCAAGTTGGCTCTGGGCGATGGGCAGGACGTCTGGCGGAGCGATGGGTTTGACTGGAGTGCGTTGGACGACCTTGTGATCGACTTCGGTCCAGGTGTGAAACCGGAAAGCGTATTTGCCGAATGGGTCCGAACGTCGCCAACTCTGGCGGGTGAGAACCATCTGGTGCTTCACTATGGCGATCTCGGCGACAGCCTCACCCTTGAGTCCGTGGCCATCGTGGCTGGCGAGTTGAAAGCGGATGCGCAGCTGCGCTTCGCCGACGGCACCGACACGCGGCTCCCCGAGAAGATCCGTTCTGCCGCGGTCACACCGGAAACGGACGGGGACGACTTGATCGTCGACACGCCACTCGGAAGCACGATCGAGTCCGGTCGGGGCAACGATCGAATCGTTATCTTCAGCGGCACCTACGTCTATCACGCAGGTCACGGCAAGGACGTTGTCGATACGTACTACGGGACCATTGAGCTCGCCGACGTCACTCGGGTCTCGCAGCTCAGCATCGACTGGGTGGCGGGGCAAGACTCCGGATGGCGCATCGGTTTCGCTGGCCGCGAGGACTCCCTGTTCCTCCGGTACGACGGCGTGGGGTATTTTTCTCCGACGCTGCGCCTGGGCAACGGCGAGACAGTGCGGATTCCGCCGCCGCCACGGTACGGCACTGAGGGCAATGATGACCTGTCTGCCATCGGCACGGCCGACTGGAACATCCATGCCCTGGCGGGCAGCGACACCGTATCCAGCGGCAGCGGCAACGACCTCCTGAGCGGTGACGCAGGCAACGACTGGATCCGGGCCGGTGATGGCAACGACGTGGTCTTTTTTGATCGGGGCGACGGCGTGGACACGCTGGACCTGGAAGACTTCGCGTCGGCGGTCGACACCCTGAGGTTCGGCCAAGGCATCTCGGAGCGGGATGTGGCGCTTCAGCGCTATGGCGATGACCTCTACGTGCGCTTGAACGGCAGTGCGGACGCCGTCTGGGTTCGAAAGCACTTCGTTAAAGTCCCTTCCGACGGGAGCTACGAGCGGAACTATGGACTCGATCGCATCGAGTTTTCCTCTGGCGTGCAGTGGGACGCCACCACCATTCAAGCCATGGTGGACCGCGCGGCGAACAACCATGCACCCACCGTGAAAACCTACCTTCTCACGTTGAAGGCCACAGCGGACAAGGTATTCACCTACACCATGGCCAGCGACGTCATCGTGGATCCAGACGGCTGGGATGTGGTGACCTATCGCATGACACGGCCAGACGGCAGCGACATGCCGGCGTGGCTGAGGTTTGATGCCGATACGCGCACCCTGACGGCCACACCCACGGCGGCGCAGGTGGGCGATCAGTGGTTCGTGCTGTGGGGCACTGATCTTCAGGGAATGCCTGTCGGGCAGTACCTCGGGCTCAGCGTTGCCGCAACTCCTGCCGGCCCAGGCCAACTCAGCCCGCAAGCGTCGGCGCGCCTGACGCCGGCGAGGGCTGACTACGACACCCCGCAACGGTACGACCCCGCGAGCGGCAATGCCGACATGCTGCGTTTCCTGGAAGGCGTGGCGGCGGACCAGGCTTGGTTCCGCCTTGGGGCGAACCAGCGGGAGTTCAGCGCCATCGGCACGGGAGACGAGGCCAGCTTTGCCAATGGGCACAGCGGCAATCAGTACCCAATGGAGTGGCTCGGTGCCGGTGGTGAAGGGGCTTTGCTGGTGTCCCAGGTGAACAACCTGGTGAGTGCCATGGCCGCGTTTGCTCCGCCGCCTGCAGGCCAGACGACGCTACCACCGGATCGCACTCAGTCGCCGGCGATGGTGCTTGCCGCCAATTGGCATTGAGCAGGGCTGGCCAGCGGGAAGCGTTCAACTAGACGCTTTGGCTCCCGCTGGTCCCGCAACGAACGGTTCGCTCAGGCGCTCGCCGCCAAGCGCCCGAACCGCCCGCTCTGGAAGTCGTGGAAGGCCTGCACGATCTCCTCGCGCGTGTTCATCACGAAGGGACCGTGGCCCACCACGGGTTCCTCGATCGGTTCGCCGCCCAGGAACAGCAGCTTGGCGTCGGTGTTGGCCTCGATCTCCAGCGCGTCGCCGTCGCGCTGGAACTGCACCAGTTGGGCCTCGCGGGCCACGGCCTCGCCGTTGACCAGCACGGTGCCCGCCAGCACCACCAGCGCGGCGGTGTGGCCTTTGATCAGCGGCAGGCGCGCGGTCTTGCCCTGGTTAAGTCGCACGTCCCACACGTCCATGGGCGTGTGCGTGCGCGCCGGGCCGGCGTGGCCACCGTAGGCGCCCGCGATCACGCGCACGCGGCCCGCCCCCTCGGGCAGGTCCACGCCGGGGATCTGCGCGTCCAGGATGTTCTGGTAGCCGGGCGCTTCCATCTTGCTGCGCGCGGGCAGGTTCACCCACAGCTGCACCATCTCCAGCTGGCCCCCGCGCTGCGTGAACGCGGGCGAGTGGAACTCCTCGTGCAGGATGCCCGAGGCGGCGGTCATCCACTGCACGTCGCCGGGGCCGATGGTGCCGCCCGCGCCGGTGGAGTCGCGGTGCGCCACCTCGCCGTCGTAAACGATGGTCACGGTCTCGAAACCGCGGTGCGGGTGCACCCCCACGCCGCGCGGGCGATCGCTGGGCGGGAATTGCGCCGGGCCGGCGTAGTCGAGCAGCAGGAAGGGGCTGAGCTGGGCGCCGTGGTCACCGTAGCTGAACAGCGAGCGCACGGGAAAACCGTCGCCCACCCAGTGCGGGCGGGGCGCGCTGTAGACCCCTTGGATCGGCTTGAGCATGGATTTCTCCTGAGAACACCACCCCGGTGGAACGGGGAATGGTGAGAGGATATGTGTGGAACGATACCCTGGGTAGATGGCGATAATCGGTCGCAATGTTCTATAGGTGGAACGATGAAGCTGCCCGACCTGAACGACCTCTATTACTACGCCCAGGTGGTGGAGCACGGCGGCTTCGCGGCGGCCAGCCGCGCCCTGGGCGTCCCGAAGTCGCGCCTGAGCCGGCGCATCGCGCTGCTGGAAGAGCGCCTGGGGGCGCGGTTGATCCTGCGCTCCACACGCAGCTTCTCCGTCACCGACGCGGGTCGCGGTTACTACACGCACTGCCGCGCCATGCTGACCGAGGCCGAGGCGGCCGAGGAGTCCATCGCCGTGGCGCGCGGCGAGCCGCGAGGCGTGGTGCGCATGAGCTGTCCGGTGGCGCTGCTGGCCACGCGCATGGGCGGCATGCTGGCCGACTTCCTGGCGCGCCACCCGCGCGTGGAGCTGCACCTGGAGGAGACCAACCGCCGCGTGGACGTGGTGGCAGAGGGCATCGACCTGGCCGTGCGCGTGCGCCCGCCACCGCTGGAGGACAGCGAACTGGCCATGCGCGTGCTGTCCGAGCGCAGCCAGTGCCTGGTGGCCAGCCCGGCGCTGATCGAGCGCCTGGGCAACCCGCAGGGGCCCGGCGACCTGGCGCGTTTTCCGAGCATGGACCTGGGCCAGCCGCAGGAGGTGCATCAGTGGGTGCTCGAGGGCCCGAACGGCGCACGCGCCGAGGTGCGGCACCAGCCGCGCTATGTCACGCGCGGCATGCTGGCGCTGCGCGCCGCGGCCGTGGCGGGCGTGGGCATCGTGCAGTTGCCGCGCATGATGCTGGCGGCCGAGTTCGGGCCGGGCGAGCTGGTGCCGGTGCTGCCGGGCTGGGCACCGCGGCGCGAGATCGTGCACGCGGTGTTCGCCTCGCGGCGCGGCCAGTTGCCCGCGGTGCGGCTACTGATCGATCACCTGGCCGAGCGCTTCGCCGCGCTGAGCGAGGACTGAGCCACGAGCGAGCGACAAGAAGGCGGCGGCCTCAGGCCGACGCGGTGGCCCTCGCGGCCAGCCAGGCCTGCAGCGTGGTTGGCGCCAGCCAGGCGCCCGGGCCGGGCAGCAGCGAGTCGGCTTGGAGCGGTGCGCCGAAATAACCCGCGCCCTCGTCCGTCACGACCTCGCGCCCATCGCCGCGCTGGCGCAGCAGGTCACGCAGCAGCTCGTCCATGGGCCAGGCCTGGGGGCCGGCGATCTCGGTGAGGCCATTCAGGGGTTCTGCCGTGGCGGCGCGCGCCACGGCCGCGGCCACGTCGGACGCGGCGATCGGCTGGATGCCCGCCGAGGGCGCGTGCACGCGCCCGTCCCGGGTGGCGGCGTCGGCGATGGCGCCGAGAAACTCGTGGAACTGCGTGGCGCGCACGATGGTGTGGGGCAGGGCGCCGCCGCGGATCAGCTGTTCCTGCGCCAGCTTGGCGAGGAAATAGCCGCTGTCGCGCAGGCGATCGGTGCCGACGACGGACAGCGCCACGACATGGCGCACGCCGGCCGCGGTCGCTTCGTTCAGGAGCTGGCGCGTGGAGGTTTGGAAGAAGTGCATCACCGCCGCCGGCTCGAACGAGGGCGAGTTGCTCACGTCCACCACCACCCGCGCGCCCCGCAGCGCCTGGGGCAGGCCGTCGCCGGTGAGGGTGTTGACGCCGGTGGAGGGAGCGGCGGCCAGCACGTCGTGCCCGCCCTGGCGCAGCAGCGCGCCGACCTGTTGGCCGATGAGGCCAGTGCCTCCGATGATCACGACTTTCATAGGGGTCCTTTGTGTCTGGGGGATGGCGAGGACCCGCGGTCTCGGCGCAGGCCGAAGCGGCGTCCTCAGCCCCAAGACGGCGCCGTTGCCCCGCTTGTGACCGGCGCCGCCGACCATCCGTCGGCGGGGCCTTCGCCGCCGGCCCGCATCACATCCAGAGCGCGCGCCACAGCAGCCGCGGCAGCTCGCTCTTGTCGACGGTGACCCGCTGGGCCCAGCTGCGGTGCTGGATGGCGGCGATGCGGTCGAGCACGCGCAGGCCGCCTTGCACCACCAGGCGCAGCTCCCAGCCCGCGCGACCGCCGACCTGGCGCACCAGCGGCGCGCCCATCTGCATCAGGCCGCGCGCCTGCGCGCACAGCTCGGCCACCACGGCCTGGCGCTCGCGCTCGCGTTCGCCGGCGCCGGGCAGGAAGTCCTCCACCGCCACGCCATGGCGGCGCAGCGTGTCGGCCGGCAGGTACACGCGCTGGCGCGACAGGTCGACACCCAGGTCCTGCCAGAAGTTGATCAGTTGCAGGGCGCTGCAGATGCGGTCGCTGCGTTCCAGCGCGGCGGCGTCCGTCACGCCCCACAGGTGCAGCAGCAGCCGCCCCACCGGGTTGGCCGAGAGCCGGCAGTAGGCGAGCAGCTCGGCCGTGTCGGCGTAGCGGTGGCCGCTGGCGGTGTGGTGCACGTCCTGCTCGAAAGCGCTGATCAGGTCGCGCAGCAGGTCCGCGGGCCAGGCGTGGCGCTGCACGGCGGCGGCCAGGGGCGCGAAGACGGCCTGCCAGCGCGGTGGCACGGGACGGCCAGCCAGGGCCTCGTCCAGCGCCGCGCGGTAGGCGGCCAGCTCGGCCAGGCGCGTGGTGGCGTCGGCCTCGCCTTCGTCGGCGATGTCGTCGGCCGTGCGCGCGAAGCGGTAGAGCGCGGCCACCGCCGGGCGCAGCGGGGCGGGGCAGAGCCAGCTCGCCACCGGGAAGTTCTCGTAGTGCTCGACCGAGGCGCCGAAGGCGGCCGATGCCCCGGGCGGCGCGGTGGCGCCGGGCGCTCTCGCCGTGTCGGGCGCGGCCGTGTCCGTGTCCCCGCTGGGAGGGGCGTTGTCGGTGGGGTGGGGTGTTTGCACTAGAATTTCGGTTACTAACCGGTCAGTCATTAATATCTGGTGCCGCATCCGGCCCGAACGCGGGGGAACTCCATGAAAACGACGCTGATTGTCTGCGTATTGGCCAGCACCGCCGCGCTGGCCGCCTGCGCCCGGCCCGAGCCGGCGCCCGAGCCGGTGCGCGCCGTGAAGCTGCTCACCGTGGGTCCGTCGGTGCTGAACGCCAACAGCGAATACGCCGGCGAAGTTCGTGCCCGGGTCGAATCGCGCCTGGGGTTTCGCGTCGGCGGCAAGCTGGTGGAGCGCCCGGCCGAGGTGGGCCAGCGCGTGAGGGCGGGTCAGCTGCTGGCGCGGCTGGACGCGCAGGACCTGGCGCTGTCCGGCCAGGCCGCGCAGGCCGCGGCCACCGCCGCGCTCACCCAGCGCGACCTGGCGCGCGCCGACCTGGAGCGCTTCAAGGGCCTGCTGGCCCAGGGCTTCGTGAGCCAGGCCGAGATCGACCGTCGCCAGGCCGCGCTGGAAGCGGCCGAGGCCTCCTTGCGCCAGGCCCGCGCGCACAGCGCGGTGCAGGGCAACCAGGCGGGCTACGCCCGCCTGCTGGCCGACGCGCCCGGCGTGGTGACGGCCGTGCCGGCCGACCCTGGCCAGGTGGTTCAGGCCGGCAGCCCGGTGGTGGTGCTGGCGCAGGACGGCGAGCGCGACGTGGTTTTCGCCGTGCCCGAGGACCGGCTGGCCCTGGTGCGCCCCGGCACGCGCGCGCGCGTGCGGCCCTGGGCCCATGCCGATGGCAAGGAACTGGAGGCCACCGTGCGCGAGGTGGCGGCCAGCGCCGACCCGGCCACGCGCACCTACCAGGTGAAGCTGGCGCTGCCGGCCGACGCGAAACTGCCGCTGGGCGCCACCGCCTACGTCACGCTGGCCACGGCGCACACCGGTCAGGCCGCCATCACCCTGCCCACCACGGCGGTGATGCAGTCGGCCGAGGGCGATCGCCGCGGCAGCGTGGTGTGGGTGTTCGACGAGGACAAGGGCACCGTGCAGCCGCGCCCCGTGCAGGTGGCCGGTGCCGACGGCAACCGCGTGGTGATCGCGGGCGGCCTGGAGCCGGGTGACGAGGTGGTGGCCACCGGCGGCCATGTGCTCAGCGCGGGCCAGAAGGTCGTGCGCTTCGTGGCGCAATAAGGGCGCGGGCGAATCAACATGCAAGAAACGCCACCTGGCCAGACAGGCCCGTTCTCGCGCTTCAACCTCTCTCGCTGGGCGCTGGACCACCCGGCCTTCACGCGCTACCTCATGGTGGTGCTGATGCTGTTCGGCATCGCCTCCTATTTCCAGCTCGGGCAGGACGAAGACCCGCCGTTCACCTTCCGCGCCATGGTGGTGCGCGTGTTCTGGCCCGGCGCCACTGCGCCGCAGGTGGCCGAACAGGTGGCCGACCGCATCGAGCGCACCCTGCAGGAGGTGCCCTACGCCGACAAGATCCGCAGCTACACCAAGCCGGGCGAGGCGCTGATCCTTCTGCAGCTGGACGACGCGTCGCCGCCGGGCGAAGTGCAGGACATCTGGTACACGGTGCGCAAGAAGGTGGGCGACATGCGCGGCGAGCTGCCGCAGGGCGTGATCGGCCCCTTCTTCAACGACGAGTTCGGCGACGTCTACGGCGTGATCTACGCCCTGCAGGGCGAGGGCTTTTCCGATGCCGAGCGCAAGGACGTGGCCGAGGCCGTGCGGCAGCAGCTGCTGCGCGTGAACGATGTCGCCAAGGTCGAGCTGTTCGGCGTGCAGGACCAGAAGATCTATGTGGAGGTCTCGCAGAAGCGCCTGGCCACGCTGGGGCTGAACCTCAACGCCGTGCTCGACCAGATGGGGCAGCAGAACGCCGTGGCCTCGGCTGGCGCGGTGCAGACGCCGCTGGACGTGGTGCAGGTGCGCGTGGACGGCGGGTTCAACTCGGTGGACGAGCTGCGCGCGATGCCGATCCGCTCGGCCGCCAGCGGGCGCACCATCCGGCTCGGCGACATCGCCGACATCGCGCGCGGCACCATCGACCCGCCCGAGGTGCTGGTGCGGCACGACGGCCAGGACAGCATCGCGCTGGGCATTTCCATGGCCAAGGGCGGCGACATCATCGCCCTCGGCCAGGCGCTGAAGGCGGCGGTGGCGGGCATCGGGTCCACGCTGCCCGCGGGCATGCACCTGGTGCAGGTGCAGGACCAGCCGGCCGCCGTGGCGGCCTCGGTCAACGAGTTTGTGAAGGTGCTGATCGAGGCCGTGGTGATCGTGCTCGCGGTGAGTTTCCTGGCGCTGGGCCTGCATCGGCGCCCCGGCGGCCGGGGCCTGCGCCGCTACGTGCTGGACATGCGGCCCGGCCTGGTGGTGTTCATCACCATCCCGCTGGTGCTGGCCATCACCTTCCTGGCGATGAACCACTACGGCATCGGCCTGCACAAGATCTCGCTGGGCTCGCTCATCATCGCCCTGGGCCTGCTGGTGGACGACGCCATCATCGCCGTCGAGATGATGGTGCGAAAGCTGGAGGAGGGCTACGACATGGTGCGCGCGGCCACCTTCACCTGGGACGCCACCGCCATGCCCATGCTCACGGGCACGCTGATCACGGCCGCGGGCTTTCTGCCCATCGGCCTGGCCCAGTCGGTCACGGGCGAATACACCTTCGCCATCTTCGCGGTCACGGTGATCGCGCTGCTCGTTTCCTGGGTGGTGGCGGTGCTGTTCGTGCCTTACCTGGGCGTGAAGCTGCTGAAGATCAAGCCCAAGGTGGAAGGAGAGCCGCACGAGGTCTTCGACGGTCCCTTCTACCAGCGCTTTCGCCGCGCCGTGGACTGGTGTGTCGAGCACCGCTGGTTGACCATCGGCGCCACGGTCCTCACCTTCGTGCTGGGCCTCGCGGGCATGGGCCAGGTGCAGCAGCAGTTCTTCCCCGACTCGAGCCGGCCCGAGATCCTGGTCGACATCTGGCTGCCGGAGGGCAGCAGCATCCGCGCCATGGACGAGGTGGCCGAGCGCGTGGAGCAGCGCCTGCTGAAAGAGACCGGCGTGAAGAGCGTGACCACCTGGGTGGGCTCGGGCGTGCCGCGCTTTTACCTGCCGCTGGACCAGATCTTTCCGCAGAGCAACGTGGCGCAGTTCATCGTGCTGCCCGCCGGCCTGAAGGAACGCGAACGCATCCGCCGCGACCTGCCGGCGCTGCTGGCCACCGAGTTCCCCGAGGTGCGCGGCCGCGTGAAGCTGCTGCCCAACGGGCCGCCGGTGCCGTATCCCGTGCAATTCCGCGTGGTGGGCGACGATCCTGTGGTGCTGCGCGGCTTGGCCGACGAGGTCAAGCGCGCGGTGGCGCAGAACCCCAACGCGCGCGGCGTGAACGACAACTGGAACGAGGCCGTCAAGCAGATCCGCCTGGAGGTGGACCAGGCCAAGGCGCGCGCCCTGGGCGTGAGCAGCGCCAGCATCGCGCAGGCGGCGCGCACCATCCTCGTGGGCAGCACCGTCGGCCAGTACCGCGAGGGCGATGAGCTCATCGACATCGTGCTGCGCCAGCCGCTGGAAGAGCGTGACACCATCACCGACCTGGCCAACGCCTACCTGCCCACCGCGAGCGGGCAGGCTGTGCCCTTGCTGCAGGTGGTGCGGGTGAACTTCGGCTGGGAGCCGGGCGTGATGTGGCGCGAGAACCGCGAGTACGCCATCACCGTGCAGAGCGACGTGGTGGAGGGCCTGCAGGGCGCCACCGTCACCGCCCAGTTGCAGCCCCGGCTGCAGGAGATCCAGCGCCGTTGGCTGAGCGAAGGCCTGAGCGGCTACCGCATCGAGGTGGCCGGCGCGGTGGAGGAGAGCAGCAAGGGCTCGGCCTCCATCGCCGCGGGCGTGCCGCTGATGCTGTTCATCGTGTTCACGCTGCTCATGGTGCAGCTACAGAGCTTCAGCCGCGCGATGCTGGTGTTCCTGACCGGCCCCATGGGCATGGCCGGCGTGGCCGGCGCGCTGCTGCTGCTCAACCGGCCTTTCGGCTTCGTGGCACTGCTGGGCGTGATCGCGCTCATGGGCATGATCCAGCGCAACTCGGTGATCCTCATCGACCAGATCGAGCAGGACCGCGCGCGCGGCGTGCCGGCCTGGGACGCGATCGTGGAGGCCGCCGTGCGCCGCATGCGGCCCATCGTGCTGACGGCCGCCGCGGCGGTGCTGGCCATGATCCCCCTGTCGCGCAGCGTGTTCTGGGGACCGATGGCCGTGGCCATCATGGGCGGCCTGATCGTGGCCACGGTGCTCACGCTGCTGGCGCTGCCGGCGATGTACGCGGCCTGGTTCCGGGTGAAGCGGCCGCGGGGAGCCTGACTTGACGGGCCGGCGTGCCGCGTCGATATTTTCCGATGTGAAAACCACCGAGGCCGCCATGCCCCTCCCGACGCTGCACTACCACCCGCTGTCCTCGTACTGTCACAAGCTGCTGATCGCGCTCGACGAGCTGGGCGTCGAGGTCGACAAGCGCCTGCTGAACCTGGGCGATCCCACGCAGCGCGAGGCCTTCTTGGCGCTCTGGCCCCTTGGCAAGATGCCGCTGCTGGAGGACCAGGGGCGGGTGATCGCCGAGACCAGCATCATCATCGAGCACCTGCAGCGCCGCCATGCGCCGCCCGGGCGGGCGCTCATCCCCGCCGACGCCGAGCAGGCGCTTGAGGTGCGTCTGTGGGACCGCCTGTTCGACCTCTACGTGATGACGCCCATGCAAGCCTTCACGGCCGACCTGCTGCGCCCCGAGGCCCAGCGCGACCCGCTGAACGTGGCCCAGGCCCGCGAAGCGCTGCTCAAGTCCTATGCGCTGATCGACAGGCACCTGCAGGGCCGCCACTGGGTGGCCGCCGATGGCTTCAGCATGGCCGATTGCGCGGCGGCGCCGGCCCTGTTCTATGCGGTGACCTACGTGCCGCTGTCCGAAGACCAGCCCCGCCTGGCGGCCTACTTTGAACGCCTCATGGACCGCCCCTCGGTGGCGCGCACCGTGGAGCAGGCGCGGCCTTTCTTCAAGTTCTATCCGGGGCGCGCCGGCCTGGCGCGGCGCTTCTTCGAGCCGGAGGGGCGTTGAGAGGCGCGCGGCGAGCCGGCGTTGTTTGATCGCCCGCCCGTCGCACTGCAGACCGTGCGCGTGAACGCATGAACCGGGCCGAAGCCCCCTCCACCGCCCACGGCACCCCCGAGGCCATCGGGCTCACCGCGGCCGAGGCGGCGCGGCGGCTGGCGCAGGAGGGCCCCAACGCGCTGCCGGGCGGTGAGCGGCACACCCTGCTGGCGATCGCGCGGGAGACCTTGCGCGAGCCGATGTTCCTGTTGCTGCTGGCCGCGGGCCTGCTGTACCTGGCGCTCGGCAATCTGCAGGAGGGCCTGACGCTCCTGGGCTTCGTGGTCGTCACGCTGGCGCTGACCTTGTACCAGGAGGGCCGCACGGAACGCGCCATCGAGGCGCTGCGCGAGCTCACCAGCCCGCGCGCGCTGGTCATCCGCGACGGGCAGGCGCAGCGCATCGCGGGCCGCGAGGTGGTGCGCGGCGACCTGCTGGTGCTGAACGAGGGCGACCGCGTTTCCGCCGACGCCTGGCTGCTGACGGCCGACAGCGTGCAGGTCGATGAGTCGCTGCTCACGGGCGAATCCGTGCCGGTCGGCAAGCGCCAGGCCCGCGCCGAAGAAGGGGCCGATCCCGCCACGCCGGCGTCGGCGCGCACCGCCCCCGGTGGCGACGACCAGCCGATGGTGTATGCCGGCACGCTGATCGTGCAGGGGCACGCGATGGCGCGCGTCGCGGCGACCGGTGCGCGCAGCGCGATCGGCCGCATCGGCGAGGCGCTGGGCACGCTGGCCAGCGAGCGGACGCCGCTGCAGCGGCAGACGGACCGGCTGGTGCGCCGCCTGGCCCTGCTGGCCTTGCTGTTCAGTCTGGCGCTGGTGCTCATCCTGGGCGCGTCCAAGGGCGACTGGCTGCAGGCGCTGCTCGCCGGCATCGCGCTGGCCATGGCCATGCTGCCCGAGGAGTACCCCGTGGTGCTGACCGTGTTTCCCGCCCTGGGGGCGCGCCGCCTGTCGAAGGAGGGCGTACTGACGCGGCGGCTCACCGCGATCGAGACGCTTGGGGCCACCACGGTGCTGTGCGTGGACAAGACCGGCACCCTGACCGAGAACCGCATGGCGGTGACGCACCTGGTGGCGGGCGGACCCGCGGTCAGCGAGCGCCTGGTGCTGGACCCGCTGGCCGACGGCGAGCTGCCGGAGGCGTTCCACGGCCTGGTCGAGGTCGCGATTCTGGCCAGCCAGATCGATCCCTTCGACCCGATGGAGAAGGCCTTCCACCGCCTGGGCCAGCGCTTCCTCGCCCACACCGAGCACCTGCACCGGGACTGGCGCTTGGTGCAGACCTACGCCCTGACACCGGCGCTGCGCGCCATGTCCCACGTCTGGGCGGATGGCCGCGACGGCGCCCGCACGGTGGTGGCCAAGGGCGCGCCGGAAGCGGTCGTCGACCTGTGCCACCTGGGCCCGGCGGACCGGCAGCGCATCGCCGCCGCGGTCGATGCGCTGGCCGCCCAGGGGCTGCGCGTGCTGGCGGCGGCCCGCGGTGTGGTCGCCGGCCACGAACTGCCCACCCACGAACACGGCTTCGACTTCGAGTTCGTGGGCTTGCTCGGCCTGGCCGATCCGGTGCGGGCCGAGGTGCCGGCCGCCGTGGCTGAGTGCCGCGCGGCCGGCATCCGTGTGGTGATGATCACCGGCGACTACCCGGTGACGGCCCGCGCCATCGCCCGCCAGGCCGGCTTGGCCGACGGCGGCGCGGGCGTGCTGTCGGGCGATGAGATCGCCACGCTCAGCGATCAGGCCTTGCGTGAGCGCATGGCCGAGGTCAGCGTGTGCGCCCGCATTGCCCCCGAACAGAAGCTGCGCATCGTCCAGGCGCTCAAGGCGCGCGGCGAGGTGGTGGCGATGACCGGCGATGGCGTGAACGACGCGCCCGCGCTGCGGGCGGCGCACGTCGGCGTGGCCATGGGCGGGCGCGGCACCGACGTGGCGCGCGAGTCGGCGTCCCTGGTTCTGGTCGACGACAACTTCGCGGCCATCGTGCGCGCGGTGCGGCTCGGGCGCCGCATCTTCGACAACCTGCGCAAGGCCATGTCGTACATCCTCGCGGTGCACGTGCCGATCGCCGGCATGGCCCTGCTGCCGGGGCTGTTCGGCTGGCCGGCGCTGCTGTACCCGATGCACATCGCGCTGCTCGAACTCATCATCGACCCGGCCTGTTCCCTCGCGTTCGAGAACGAGCCGGCCGAGCGCCGGGTGATGCAGCGCCCCCCGCGGCGGCCCGAGGCGCCGCTGTTTGGTGGGGCGACGCTGTGGCTCGCGCTGCTGCAAGGCCTGGGCGTGTTGGCCGCGGTCCTGCTGGCCTTCGCCTGGGCCCGTGGGTCGATGGCGGAGGAGCAGGCGCGGGCCTTCGGATTCGCGACGCTCGTGACCGGCAATCTCGCGCTCATCCTGTCGAACCGCTCCGCCAGCGGCTCGTTGTGGGCCTCCCTGCGCACGCCGAACCGCACGCTGTGGTGGGTCATCGGCGCGGGGTTGGTGCTGCTGGCGCTGGCTTTGTACCTGCCCTGGGCGGCGGGCGTGCTGCGTTTTGCGCCGCTGGCCCCGCTCGAACTGGCCGCGGCCGTGGCTGGCGGCCTGGCGAGCGTGGTCTGGTTCGAGGTGGTCAAGTGGGTGCGCCGGCGCGCGCCCGACCCGGGCCAGCCCGAGCCCCGCAATGGACAGGGTGTCGCGCCGCCCGGGTGACGGCGCCCGGCGCAACTGCTATGGTTGCCGGGCTAGGAGGTTCATGCGTGAAGATCCTGATCGCGGCCGATGGCAGCGCTTGCACCAAGCGCATGCTGGCTTTTATTGCGGCCCACGACGAATGGCTGGGCCCGCAGCACCGCTACACGGTGCTGCATTGCGTGCCGGCGATTCCCCACCGCGCGGCGGCTTTTGTGGGCAAACCGCAGGCGCAGGCCTTGTACCGGGACGATGCCGAGACGGTGCTGAGGCCGATACGGACCTTCCTGAATCGGCACTTACAGGGCGTCACCTTTGTCCACCGGGTCGGCTCCCCCGGATCGACCATCGCCAGGTTCGCCAGCGAGCGCCGGTTCGACCTGGTCATGATGGGCACCCACGGCCATGGCGCGATGGCCGGGCTGGTGATGGGGTCGGTGGCGACGAAGGTGCTGTCCTTGTGCCGCACGCCGGTGCTGCTGGTGCGGTAGCGCCGGGGCTCAAGCCCCGCCGATCACCAGCCGCTTGCGCCTGCCGCTCGCGCCCGTCTTGATGCCCACTTCGGCCTTGGCGCAGCCGAAGCGCCTGGCCACCAGCGCGATCAGCTCCTCGTTGGCCTTGCCGTCCACCGGCGGCGACTTCAAGCGGGCGGTCCAGCTGCCGTCGCCGTTGTCCACCAGCTCGCTCACCCGCGCGTTGGGTTTCACCTGCACCTCGATGATGCGAGTCGCCACGGGGCAGGTCGCTCCGTTCAGATCGTGCGGTTGCGCGCCAGCGGTGGGTTGGCCTCGAAGTACTTCACGATGCCGCGCAGCAGGGCGTCGGCCAGGTCGTCCTGGTACTTCGGGTCGCGCAGGCGGCGTTCTTCGTCGGGGTTGCTGATGAAGGCGGTTTCCACCAGCACGCTGGGAATGTCGGGCGCGCGCAGCACCGCGAAGTTGGCGTGCTCCACCTGCGGCTTGTGCAGCTTGCCCAGGCGGCCCACCTCGCCCAGCAGCTTGGTGCCGATCTTGCGGCTGTCGTTGATCTGGGCCGTGGTGCTCATGTCGAGCAAGGCGCGCTGGATGGTGGCGTCCTTGGCGCGCACGTTCAGGCCGCCCACCAGGTCGGCCTTGTTTTCCTTGTCGGCGATCCAGCGCGCGGCGGCCGAACTGGCGCCGCGCGTGCTCAGCGCGTAGACGCTGGCGCCCTGCGGCCGGGCGTTGTAGAAGGCGTCGGCGTGGATGCTGATGAACAGGTCGGCGCGCACGCGCTGGGCCTTGGCCACGCGGGTCTGCAGCGGCACGAAGAAGTCGGCGTCGCGCGTCATGAAGGCGCGCATGGGGTTGCCGTTGACGGTGGTGGCGTTGATGCGGTCGCGCAGCTTGCGCGCGATCTGCAGCACCACCTGCTTTTCCTGGGTGCCCTTGGGGCCGATGGCGCCGGGGTCTTCGCCGCCGTGGCCGGGGTCGAGCGCCACGATGATGAGGCGCTCGGTGGGCGCCTGCCTGGCGCCGCCACCGGGGCGCTGCTTGCTCGGGCCGGGCGGCAGCGGGGCCTTGGCCACGGGCGGCGGTGCGGACGGGGTGTCGGCCGGGGTCTCGGGCGGTGGCGCCTCGCCGCGCTGGCTGCGTGCGATCAGATCGCCCAGCGGGTCGGGCTGGGTGCGGGCCAGGCCCTCGGTTTCCTTGCCCAGCAGGCGGGCGGCGCGCTCGCTGGCGGCCTTGTCGGCCTGGGACTGCTGCTCCACCAGCTGCAGCAGCGGGTCGGGCGGGGCGCTGGGGTAGAGGTCGAAGACCAGGCGGTGCTGGTAGGCCGCCACGGGCTGCAGGTTGAAGATCTGCGGCTTGATCGGGTGCTTGAGGTCGATCACCAGGCGCACCACGTTGGGCGCGTTTTGGGCCACGCGCAGGCCGGCGATGTTGGGGTCGTCGGACTGGAGCTGGCCCACCAGCTCGCGCAGGCCGGGCAGCAGGTCCACGCCCTCGATGTCCACCGCCAGGCGCGGCGGGTCGTTGACCATGAAGGAGTTGGTCTTGAGCAGCGCGTCGCTTTCGATGGTGACGCGGGTGTAGTCCTCGGCGGGCCACATGCGCACGGCTACCACCTTGGCGCCGCGGGCGAGGTGGGCGGTGCCCAGCAGCAGCACCAGGGTGCCGGCCTGCAGCAGCCTGCGGCGGGGCAGGGGGGCGTGATGCATCGGCCCCGTCATTGGACTGCGGCCAGCAGCAGCTGGCCGGCGGGGGTTCGGGCCTCGGCGCGCACCTGGCGCGCGTCGTCGTGCTCGGGGTCGGTGTTCATCGGGTCGGGCGTGATGTACAGGTCCAGGTCGATGGGGGGCAGGAAGCCCGCGGCGCGTTCGGGCCATTCGACGAGCTTGAGGCCAGGACTGGCGAACAGTTCCCGAAAGCCCGCTTCCTCCCATTCGCGCGGGTCGTTGAAGCGGTAGAAGTCGAAGTGCCAGATGGACAGCGCCTCGCCCGGCGGCATGAGGGGGCAGTCGATGGCGCTGTGCGGTTCGACCACGGCGTAGGTGGGGCTCTTGATGCGGCCGTTGACGCCGAGCGCGCGCAGCAGGTGGCGCACGAAGGTGGTCTTGCCGGCGCCGAGGTCGCCGTGCAGGGCCAGGGTGGCGTGGGCGACGGCGGGGCACAGGGCCAGGCGCTGGGCGAAGGCCTGGGTGTCGGCCTCGTGGGCCCAGCGGCCCTGCCAGGTGGCGGGGGCCGTTGCTACCATCGGCGCCCCATGAAGGCTGTGTTGGATGCTGCTCAACTCGTCTCGCAGTTGCGTGCTTGGGGACGACAGCTCGGATTCTCCCAAATCGGGGTGGCCGGGGTGGATCTGAGCGCCGCAGAACCGGGATTGATGGCCTGGTTGTCGGCTGGATGCCACGGTGAGATGGCCTACATGGCCGCGCACGGCCTCAAACGCGCCCGTCCGGCCGAGCTGGTGCCCGGCACGCTGAGCGTGATCACCGCGCGCATGGACTACCTGCCGCGCGACACGGCGCCCGACTGGGTGGCGCAGGAATGGGCCCGCCTGCAGCGCCCCGGCGAGGCCATCGTCTCGGTCTACGCGCGGGGGCGGGACTACCACAAGGTGCTGCGATCGCGCCTGCAGCGGCTGTCCGAGCGCCTCGCCGAGGCCGTCGGCCCCTTCGGCCACCGCGTGTTCACCGACTCCGCCCCCGTGCTGGAGGTGGAGCTGGCGGCGCGCAGCGGCATCGGCTGGCGCGGCAAGCACACGCTGACGCTGCACCGCGAGGCGGGCTCCATGTTTTTCCTCGGCGAGATCTACGTCGACCTGGCCCTGCCACCCTCCGAGCCGGTGACGGAGCACTGCGGCAGCTGCAGCGCCTGCATCGACGTCTGCCCCACCCAGGCCATCACCGGCCCGCGCCGCGTGGACGCGCGCCGCTGCATCAGTTACCTCACCATCGAGCACGCCGGGCCCATCCCGCTCGAGCTTCGCCCGGCCATGGCCAATCGCATCTATGGCTGCGACGACTGCCAGCTGGCTTGCCCCTGGAACAAGTACGCCCAGCGCTCGCCGCTGCCGGACTTCGACCCGCGCGAGGGCCTGGGCGGCGCCACGCTGATCGAGCTGTTCACCTGGGGCGAGGCCGAGTTCTTGCGCCGCACCGAGGGCAGCGCGATCCGCCGCATCGGGCACGAGCGCTGGCTGCGCAACCTGGCGGTGGGCCTGGGCAACGCGCTGCGGGCCACCGGGGACGAGGCCGTGCGGCGGGCCTTGCGGGCGCGCGCCGACGACCCCAGCGCGCTGGTGCGTGAACACGTGGCCTGGGCGCTGGCGCAGGGCTGAGAAGCGGTCAGCCACCGGGCAGGTTGTGTTGCAGCCGGTCGAGCAGGGCAAGCAGGGTGGCGCGCTCCTGCGCGCTGAGCCCGGCCGTCAGGGCCTTCTCGAAGCGGGCGCGGTGCTGCTGCAGGCGGCGCTGCAGGGCCTGGCCGGCGGGGGTCAGGCGCAGGCGCTGGACGCGACCATCGGCCGGGTCGGCCTGGCCCTGCAGCAGGCCGCGCTCGTGAAGGCCCTTCACCAGGCGCGCGATCTGCGCTTTGTCGCGCCCCGCGTGCTGCACCAGGTCGCTCTGCGTGTGGTCCTCGTGGAGCGCGAAGTAGTTGAGGCAGCGGGCCTCCATCGGGTTCAGGCCCTCGGCGTCCTCGCGCAGGGCCTGCTGCAGGTGGCGGCGAAGGCCGTGCATGACGGCGTGCAGCCGGTCGGTCACATCGGTGGTCGTGGGGCGGATCATGATGTCCACATGGTTGATGTGGTCAACCAGTTTGAGAAATGATGGTTGTCATTGTCAACCAAAACACCTTCATGAACACCAACACCCCTTCTTTCCTGAGCGTGGAGCGCGTGCGCCACGCGCTGAAAGCGCGCCGTCTGCGGGTGAGCGACATCCGGCGCCTGGGCGCGAACTTTCTGCGCCTGCGCTTCACGGGCGATGGGCTGGGCGATTTCGTCAGCGCCTCCTTCGACGACCACCTCAAGCTCATGCTGCCCGCGCGGGCTGGCGCGCCGCTGGTGCTGCCCGAGCCCGGCCCGGACGGCCTGGCCCTGCCGCCGGGCGCCGAGAAGCCCCGGATGCGCGACTACACGCCGCGCGCCTTCGACGCCGCCGCCGGCTGGCTGGACATTGAGTTCCTGCTGCACGGCGATGGCGCGGCCAGCGAATGGGCCGCCGGCGCCCGGGTGGGCGACGAGGTGGGCGTGGGCGGGCCACGCGGCTCATTCGTGGTGCCCACGGGGTTCGATTGGCACCTGCTGGTGGGCGACGAGACCGCCTTGCCGGCGATCTCGCGGCGCATCGAGGAGCTGCCCGAGGGCGCGCGCGTCCTGGTGGTGGCGCAGACCGCCGACGAAGCCGACCGCCGCGGCTTCGGGGACCGGGCGCTGGCCGAGGTTCATTGGGTCCGGGCCGGCGCCGCCGACGCGCTGGCGCGCGAGGTGGCCGCACTCACGCTGCCCGTCGGCGAGGGCTTCGCCTGGGCCGCGGGCGAGGCCGCCAGCATGGCCGCCGTGCGCCAGGCCCTGGTGCAGGGCCATGGCCTGGACAAATCGCGCGTGCGCGCCTCGGCCTGCTGGAAGCGCGGCAGCGCGGGCCACCACGAAACCCTGTGAGCGCGCGCCGGCGCGGGCGCGCGCTCAGCCCGTCGCGTAGCGCACCCGCAGCTCGCGCTTGAGCAGCTTGCCGCTGGGGTTCTTGGGCAGGGCGTCGGTGAACAGCACGCGCTTGGGGGCCTTGAAGCCGGCCATGTTCGCGCTGCAGTGCGCGATGACCTCGTCCTCGCTGAGCGACTGGCCGGCCTTGACCACCACCACCGCCGTCACGGCCTCCACCCACTTGGCGTCGGGCAGGCCGATCACCGCCACCTCGCTCACCGCGCCCAGGCGGTAGATCATTTCCTCGACCTCGCGGCTGGCCACGTTTTCGCCGCCGGTCTTGATCATGTCCTTCTTGCGGTCGACGATGGTGATGTAGCCCTCGGCGTCAATGGTGGCGAGGTCGCCGCTGTGGAACCAGTCGCCCGAGAAGCTGGCGGCGGTTTTTTCGGCGTCGTTGAAGTAGCCCAGCATCAGGTGCGGCGAGCGGTGCACCACCTCACCCACCTCGCCGGGCATGACGTCTTCCATCAGTTCGTTGACGACGCGCGTCTCCACGTTGAGCACCGCCTTGCCGCAGGAGCCGGGCTTGCGCAGCTGGTCCTCGGGGCCGAGCATGGTGGCCAGCGGCGCGATCTCGGTCTGGCCGTACAGGTTCCACAGCCGCACCGCCGGCAGGCGCGCGGCCAGTTCCTTGAGCACCTCCACCGGCATGATGGACGCGCCGTAGTAGCCCTTGGCCAGGGTTGTCAGGCGCGCCGCGTCGAAGGCCGGCGAGCGCAGCAGGGCGATCCACACCGTGGGCGGGGCGAAGAAGCTGGTGATGCGGTGTTTCTCCAGCAGGTTCAGCAGGTGGTCGGGCACCGGCTTGCCGGTGATGACGTTGCTGCTGCCGATGTAGATGGCGGGGCCGAAGAACACGTCGAGCTGGGCGCAGTGGTACAGCGGCAGCGCGTGCAGGGCCACGTCGGCCTCGGCGATCTCGGCGTTGATGACGCAGCTCACGTACTGCCACAGCACGGCGTCGTGCGTGAGCATGGCGCCTTTGGGCATGGACTCGGTGCCGCTGGTGTAGACGATCTGCGCCAGGTCGGTGCTTTGCAGCCGCACCTCGGGCAGCGGGTCCGCGCAGGCCGCGAGGTGGTCGAAGCGGTGCATGGCGGCGTCCGGCTCGCTGGGGTCTTCGCTGGGCAGCCAGATGAAGCGCTCCACGGCGGTGTCCTGCGCGGCGGCGGCGCGCGCCAGCTCGGCCAGGCCGCTGTCGGTGGCCAGGGTCCTGGCGCCGGCGTGGCGCAGGATGTAGGCGACCTCGTCGGCCTTGAGCATGAAGTTGATGGGCACCAGCACCGCGCCCCGGCGCGCGATGGCGAAGCGCAGCGCTGCGAAGCCGTGCGAGTTGCGCGCCAGCACGGCCACGCGGTCGCCTTCCTCGACGCCGAGCTGGGCCAGGCCGGCCGCCAGGCGCGTGACCAGGGCGTTGAAGTCGGCGTAGCTCCAGCGGGTGTCGCCGCAGGCGATGGCGAGCTTGTCGGGCAGGCGCTGGGCGGTGCGGTGCAGCGCGTCGGCGATGGTCTGGCGGCGCACCACGGGTGCGATGGCGGTGGTCATTCTGGGTGTCTCCTGGGAAGGGGGCGGCGGCAACGGGCTTCGATTGGAGCGGCCGCGCGCATCTTGGCCATCGGCGTTTTCACCATGTTGTCGCCGGGGCGACCCCGGTTTTCTCAGCTTGAGACACGCGGGGCCGACACCGGCGCTGGCTATCATGCGCCGCATGCGTGGCATCACCTCCCATGTGGACCAGGGCTTCAAGCGCCAGACGCGGCTGCGCCGCGCCCAGCTGGTGGCCTGGTGGCACACGCTGCAGATGGGCGCGCAGATCACGGTGCTGATGCTCTCACCCAGCAGCTACACGGGCGGGCGCGCGCGCTCGGTGCTGTCGCACCTGGTGGTGGCGGTGTTGCCGCTGCTGCCGTGGTTCCTGGTGCTGTCGGCCCTCATCAGCCTGGTCATCATCCGCATCGTCACGGCCACGGCCGGCAGCTATGGGCTGTCTCAGTACGCGCTGGAGGTGCTGGTGCGCACCCTGGTGCTGGAGCTGATCCCGCTGTTCGCGGCCCTGTTCGTGGCGCTGCGCCACGCCATGCCGGGCGCCGAACTGCTGCGCCACCAGCTGGACCAGCGCCAGCGCGCGGGCCGGCGCATCCCCGGAATCGCCGGCCTGGCCGGCACCCTGCTGCCGCGCGCCCTGGCCAGCGTGCACGCGGTGGTGCTGCTGGCCGCGCTGTCGGGCGTGGTGGCCCTGGTGCTCACCTACCTGACGGTGCACGGGCTGTCGCCCTGGGCGGTGCCGTCCTACACCTACGACGTCGGGCGCGTGTTCAACTCGGTGGTTTCGCTGATCTTCGTGCTCAAGACCGCGTTCTTCAGCCTGGCGGTGGCCGTGGTGCCGCTGGCCGCCGCGGCCGAACCCGACGAGCACGGCCGCTACGTGGCGCGCAGCGAAATGATGGAGTTCGCGCGGCTGTTCTCCGTGCTGTTGATGGTCGAGATCGGATCCCTGGTGGGCAACTACTACTGAGCGCATGAACGAACACGAGCGATCACCCGCGTCCGAGGAACCCCTGGTGCCCGAGCCGCCGCCCGTGCGCGGCCTGGAGTTCAAGGCCGCGCTGCTGATGGCGCTGACCCTGCTGCTGGTGGTGGGCTCGGCGCTGTACGTGATGTTCGCGCGCGGCGTGTTCGAGCCCACGCAACGCGTGGTGCTGATCGCCGACGACGCCGAGGGCGTCACCGTGGGCATGGACATGACCTTCGCCGGCTTTCCCATCGGCCGCGTCACGCGCGTGGAACTGGCCGCCGACGGCAACGCGCGCATCCTGATCGACGTGCGCGAGCGCGACGCCAAGTGGCTGCGCACGTCCAGCATCTTCACCATGGAACGCAGCCTGGTGGGCGGCACGCGCATCCGCGCCTTCAGCGGCGTGCTCGACGACCCGGCGCTGCCCGACGGCGCCGAGCGCACCGTGCTGCGCGGCGACGCGGCGGCCGAGATCCCGCAGATCACGGCGGCGGCGCGCTCGCTGCTGGACAACCTCAACGCCATCACGCGCGAGGACGCGGCACTGCAAGGCACGCTGGCCAACCTGCGCGCCACCACCGAGAAGCTCAACGGTCCGCACGGCGCCATGGGCGTGCTGGTGGGCAACGAGGCGGACGCGAAACAGCTCAGCCTGGCGATCGAACGCAGCAACGCGCTGATCGCGCGCGCCGACGCCCTGGCCGCCCGCCTGGACAGCCTGGTGGCCAACGCCGACCGGCAGGTCTTCGGCCAGGGCGCCAAGCCCGGCGAGGGCAGCGTGGTGGGCGATGTGCGCGCCACCGTGGTGCAGATGAACGGCCTGCTCGAGCAGGCGCGGGGCAGCCTGCAAAAACTCGACGCCGTGCTGGTGGAGGCCCAGGGCGTGGCCAGCAACGCGCGCGAGGCCACCACCGACCTGGGCCCGCTGCGCGCCGACGTGGAAAGCAGCCTGCGCAAGATCGACGGCCTGATCGACGACATCAACCGCAAGTGGCCCTTCGCGCGCGACACGGAGATCAAGCTGCCATGAGCCGGGCCGTCGTTTCCCTGCTGCTCGCGCTGGCGCTCGCGGCCTGTTCCAGCGGACCGCCCACCCCGGCCTGGCAGATGAGCGCGCGCAGCGGGCTCGACGCCGCCGCCCTGGCCTGGCTGGAAGGGCGCACCGCGACCGAGGCGGTGGAATTCACGCGCGCGCGCGCCGCCATCGCGCGCACCGGCCGCCTGGACCTGCTGGCGCGCGCCGAGCTGCACCGCTGCGCGCTGCGCACGGCGACGCTGGTGTTCGAGCCCTGCGCGGGCTTCGAGGCCCTGGCGGCCGACGCCTCGCCCGAGGACGCGGCCTACGCGCGCTACCTCGCCAACCGCCTGCGGCCGGGCGATGCCGAGCGCCTGCCGGCCGCGCACCGCGCCGCGCTCGCGGCGGCCGACCCGGCCAGCGCGCTGGCCGGCGTGCCGGACCCGGTGACGCAACTGGTGGCCGCCGGCGCCGCCCTGCAGCGTGCTCAGGCCAACCCGGCGCTGGTGCAGCTGGCGGTGGACACCGCCTCGGCCCAGGGCTGGGCCCGGCCGCTGCTGGCCTGGCTGCTGGTGCAGCAGCGCGCGGCCCAGGCCGCGGGCGACACGGCCAGCGCCGAGCGCCTGCAACGGCGCATCGACGCGGTGGCGCCGCGCGGGCGCTGAGCGCGGCGGATCGCCCGTTCGACCGGGCGCGCAAGGGAGCCGGCCGCGCGGCGAACCGCTGCCCGGCCCTGTGCCCTTCAGTTCACCTTGCCGATGCGCTGCACCACGCTCTTCATGGCCGCGGCGTCGGCCTTGACGAAGGCGTCGAACTCGGCTGCGTCCTGGTACTGGAACTGCGTCCCGGCGGTGGTCATCACCTGGATGGTGCGCTCGTCGCGCGCCGCGGCGCGCGCGGCCTCGCGCAGCTTGTCGATCACCGGCTGTGGCGTGCCGGCCGGCACGAACAGCCCGGCCCACTGCGAATAGCCGATGTTCACGCCCAACTCCTTGAAGCTGGGCACGTCCGGCAGCAGGGCCAGCCGGCCTTCGCCCCAGTGCGCCAGCGCGCGCATGCGCCCGCTCTTGATGTGGCCCACGATGCTGGCCGGCCCGCTGGCCAGCGCGTCCACCTGGCCGCCCAGCAGGCCCACGATGGCCGGGCCCGCGCCGGTGTAGGGCACGTGCAGCATGAAGCTGCCCGTGGCGGCCTTGAGCTGCTCCATCGGCACCTGCATGGTCCCGTAGTTGCCGGACGAGCCGAAGCTGACGCGTCCCGGGTTGGCCTTGGCGTAGGCGATGAACTCGGCGTAGGTCTTCCAGGGGCTGTCGGCGCGCACCACCAGCACGGTGGGGTCGGCCGTCATGCGCGCGATGGGGGCCAGCTGGTTCACCTCGAACTGCGGCGGGCGGTTGAGGATGCGGTCGGCTTCGGGCAGCACCACCAGGGACGACAAGGCCATCAGCACGGTGTAGCCGTCGGCCGGGGCCTTGGCCACCTGCGCCATGCCGATGGCACCGCCCGCGCCGCCGCGGTTCACCACCACCACCGACTGGTTCAGGTGGCGCGCCATGGCCTCGGCCACCGGCCGGCCCACGGCGTCGGCCACGCCGCCGGGTGGGAAGGGCACCACCATGGTGATGGGCTTGCTCGGGAACGGGTCCTGCGCGAAGGCGGTGGCGGTGCCGCCCAGGCCGCCGAGGCCGAGGGCCGAGGCGCCCAGCAGGCGGTGGAAGTCGCGTCGTTGCATGCTGTCTGTCTCCTGTGGTTGTGGGGAAGGGCGCGGGCTCAGGCGAAGCGGTTTTCGATGAAGCCGATGCCGTCGATCTCGACCCGCACCACGTCGCCCGCCTTCAGGAACTGCGGCGGGCTCAGGCCCATGCCCACGCCAGCCGGCGTGCCGGTGGCGATCACGTCGCCCGGGTAGAGCGTGATGCCGCGCGAGACCGTCTCGATCAGCGTGGGGATGTCGAAGATCAGGTCTTCGGTGCGGCCGTCCTGGCGCTGCTCGCCGTTGACCCAGCAGCGCACGCGCGTGTGCTGGCCATCCAGCTCGTCGGCCGTGACGATCCAGGGGCCCATGGGGCAGAAGGTGTCGAAGCTCTTGCCCATGTCCCACTGCTGGTGGCGCATCTGCACGTCGCGCGCGGTCACGTCGTTGACGGCGGTGTAGCCCCAGACGTGCTTCATGGCATCGGCCTTGGCGATGTTCTTGCCGCCGGTGCCGATGACCACCGCCAGTTCGGCCTCGTAGTCGATCTGCGACGAAATGGCCTCGCCGGGCAGGGTCACGGTGTCGGTGGGGCCGACCACGCACTCCGGCACCTTGGTGAAGACGATGGGCCACTGGGCCGGGTTGGCGTTGTTGTTCTTGAAGACCGAGCCCTGCAGTTCCTTGGCGTGCTCGTGGTAGTTGCGGCCCACGCACCAGAGGTTGCGCCGGGGCCGCGGGATAGGCGCCTCCAGCCGCACGGCCGACAGGGCGATGGGCTCGCCGCGGGTGGGCGGCAGGGCCAGTCCCTGGGCCTGGGCCTCGACCAGGGCGAGGGCGCCGCGCTGGGCCTCGGCGGGCGACAGGTCGAAGGGGGTCACGGACCGGGCGTCGGCCGAGACGAGGCCGACGCGGCGTTGGCCCTCATGGGCGAAGGTGGCGATGCGCACGAAATCTCCTGATGGTTCAATTCAAAATACCAATAAATACCATTTGGTACCAGAGTGGCAATGGTAGGACGTCATAGGACGGATCGAGTGGGGGAATACCCTGGGCCTGCTTGGGTCGATGGATTGGTCTGATTTGGTACAGTGCCGCGCATGAGCCTGTCCCACCAGTTGCACCAGAGCCTTCTCGATCAGGTCCAGAGCGGCCAGTGGCGCGCGGGCGATCGCCTGCCCACCGAGCGCGAGCTGTCCGAGCAGCACGGCGTGAGCCGCACCACGGTGCGCAAGGCGCTGCTGGCGCTCAAGCAGCAGGGCCTGATCGAGCAGACCGTGGGCAGCGGCACCTACGTCACCGAGCGGGCCGGCGAGCGCCTGGGGCACCGCGCCGCGCAGGACTCGTCGCGCACCACCAGCCCGGCCGAGCTGATGGAGGCGCGCCTGGCGATGGAGCCGGCCATCATCGACATGGCCATACGCAACGCCAACGCGGCCGACCTGCAGCGCATGGACCGCTGCTGCGACGAGGCCGAGCGCGCGACCACGCTGGAGGCCTTCGAGCACTGGGACGCCGAGCTGCACCAGGCCATCGCCGACGCCGCGCACAACAGCTTCGTGGCCAACGTCTTCGAGCTGATGAAGACCGTGCGCGCCCAGGGCGACTGGGGTCAGCTCAAGAAGAAGAGCGTGACGCCCGAGCGCCGCCTGGCCTACCAGGCCGAGCACCGCGAGATCGTGAACGCCCTGCGCGACCGCGACGCGGCGCGCGCGAAGGAGATGACACGGGCGCACCTGCTGCGCGTGCGGCAGAACCTGCTGGGGCACTGAGCAGGGGCGAGGCCTCGGGGCGCGGGAATAATCCCGACTTCTTCACGACGCCTTCGCTCATGGCAGATCCCGTCATCGTTCTCGGCGCCGGCATGGTCGGCGTGTGCACCGCGCTGCACCTGCGCCAACGCGGCCACGCCGTCACCCTGGTCGACCGGCGCGGGCCCGGCCGCGAAACCTCCTACGGCAACGCCGGCATCATCCAGCGCGAGGCGGTGGAGCCCTACGCCTTCCCGCGCGACTGGGCCATGCTCGCGCGCGTGGCCCTCAAGCGCGGCGCCGACGTCAACTACCACCTGGGCGCCTTGCCCGCGCTGGCGGGGCCGCTGGGCCGCTATTGGTGGAACTCGCGCCCCGCCAGCCACCAGCGCATCGCGCGGTCCTACGCGCGCCTGATCGAACACTGCCTGAGCGAGCATCAGGCGCTGATCGAGCGGGCTGGCGCGCAGGACCTGGTGCGCCGCGAAGGCTTTCGCGACGCGTTCCGCGAGGCCGGCTCGATGCGACAGGCCGTGGCCGACGCGCGCCGCGTGGCCGACGGGTACGGCGTGCGCTACGCCGTGCTCGACAGCGAGGCGCTCGCGCAGGCCGAGCCGGCGCTGCGCCGGCGCCTGGCCGGCGCCATCCACTGGCTGGACCCCTGGTCGGTGAACGACCCGGGCGAACTCGTGGCGCGCTACGCCGCGCTGCTGCGCCAGTCGGGCGGGCGCGTGCTGCGCGGCGACGCGGGCACGCTGCGCCAGGTGGGCGCGGGTTGGCGGGTGGGCACCGACGAGGGCGAGATCGACGCGGCGCACGCCGTGGTGGCACTGGGCCCCTGGTCCGACGGCCTGCTGCGCCCGCTGGGCTACCGCTACCCGCTGTTCGTCAAGCGCGGCTACCACCGCCACTACAGCGGCGGCGAGCCGCCGCGCCTGCCGATGCTCGACGCCGACGGCGGCCTGGTCATCGTGCCCATGCGCCAGGGCGTGCGCGTGACCACGGGGGCCGAGTTCGCGCGCCTGGACAGCCCGCCCACGCCGGTGCAGGTGCCGCGCGCGCACGCGCTGGCGAGCGAGTTGTTCGACCTGCCGCGGCCGGTGGAGGACCAGCCCTGGATGGGCTCGCGCCCCTGCACGGCCGACATGCTGCCCGTCATCGGCGCCGCGCCGCGCCACCGGGGCCTGTGGTTCAACTTCGGCCACGCGCACCAGGGCTTCACCCTGGGGCCGGTGAGCGGTCGGCTGCTGGCCGAGCTGCTGGGTGGCGAGACGCCGCTGGTGGAGCCGCGGCCGTACGCGCCGGCGCGCTTCGGCTGAGCCGGGTCTAGCGGCCTTGCCGCGTTGGGGGGCCGATGGCGAAGACCTGGTCCCTCAGCCAGGGCTTCAGCTTCAACCAGTTGGCGTCACGGTCATCGGTTGACGCGGCACACGCGATCAGGTGCGCGCCGTAGGCGACCGGGTGGGCGTCGGACAGTTCGGCGGTGGTGCCGTCGTTGTTGGGCGGTCTCGCGTCCGCCGCACCGTGCTCGCTCGGGATCTCGTCGCGGTAGTTGCGAAAGCCGGTGATGCGGCCCCGATCCTTCAGCCGTGCGGCCTGCGGATGCTCGCGGTTGGCGTGGCTGAGAGAGAACGAGTCCTGCACCGTGTGCAACAAGGCGCCCAGCGCGATCTGGCGGACGTGGTCGGGGTCGGGCGCGCCCTTGGTGCCCGCGAACAGGCGCCCGACGCTGGCCTTGCCGTAGCCGCTGAAGCCCAGGTTGTAGGCCTTCTGGCGACCGGGTTCCAGATAGGGCGGCACGGCGGTCAAGGCCGTGGTCGACGGGATGGTGCCGTTGGCCACCTTCATGGCGAACTCGGCCCAGGTCATCAGCTTGTGCTGGGTCACGCCTGGCGTCTCGGCATTGTTCTTGTTGGACCCGAAGCCCACCGATTTCATCGCGTGCAGGAACTGCTTGTGGTGGTAGTGGCTGCTGTAGTTCGCGTTGGCGTACCGGCGGTACCCCGGGTCCACCATCCAGGCCGCCCAGGCGGTGACGGTGTCGGGGCGGACCGACATATGGCAGGGGTCGTCGGGCCAGCGTGTGCCGGCGATCAGGGGTGCCAGGCGATCCGGGAAGTCCGTGTAGCGGACCCGGTCGACCACCCCGTTGCACCAGATCGATTTAGCGGTCGTGTCGCAGCAGACCCGGTTGCCGACGCGTGCCGCGTCAATCTTGCGCGCGAAGCGCTCGATGTCTTGCGCCGACACCTTGCACAGCAGTTCCCCGGGCCGCTGCCGGGCGAGCTTCAGCGAGGCCAGCGTCATGTCCTCGTGGATGGCATCGCCGAACTTGGAGCCCACGCCCTGGGTGCGTTCGTAAACGGTGTGTCCTTCGGCGTCCCGGCCGGCGATGGTGCGGTCCTCGACGGCGCGGTACTCCTCCTCATGACCCATCTTGAACGCCTGGGCGGAGCCGGCCGCCAGGCCCAGCAGCAACGCGACCACGCGGACCGTCCCGTTCATTGCCCGGCTCCCGGTTGGCCTTGCTTGGCCGCGTCCTTGGAGCCTTTGGCCTGACCCGTCTCGTCGTTCTTCAGGGCGGGCGCGGCCATGGCCGGCTGGATGGCGCCCTTGATGCCGGCGATCTCGGGGATCTCCTGGCTGATGAGCGCCACGGCCTTGTCCAGCAGCATGTCGTGCTTGCTGGCCAGCTCTTGTTGGCTGATGACGCCGTTGAGGTAGAGCGTGCACAGAAAGAAGGTCGAGGCCCGGTAGAGCTCCAGGCCTTGCGACCGGTGCGACAGCTGCAGGAGCGAGGTGGCGAGCTGTTGTTGCAGCTGGGCTTCCAGTCCGGTGATCTTGCCGGTTCCCTGCGCGTCCAGCGAGGTGCTGAGGGCGCTGGACACCGCCTCGCCCACGTCGGGCGGCGCTTCCGCGCAGAACCGCTTCTCGGGCATGCTGACCAGCACCACCCGGCGCTCGGCGGTGGTGGCCAGGACACCGATCTTCTTGACGCCCCAATCGGACACGCGGTCTTCGATGACCGGCTTGGCCTTGGGCGGTGTGAACACGGAACAGCCTGGCACCAGGCAAGCCACGCTGAGCAGGGAGACCGTTGCACCGTACGCCTTGAACATCGCGCTACTCCCCAGGGCACACCCATGGCCCGGTGCGCAACATAGCGCGGCGCTTGGGCGGCCGGCATCCCCCATCCGAGGGAGGTTCCACGCGCCGGCGCTTTGGCGCTTGACAGGCCCGGCGGGCCGCGGCCTCAGAGGGCCACGCGCTCCAGCACCGCCACGTTGACCTTCGTTCGCACCCGAAAACCCAGCGTCTCGTACAGCGCGATCGCCGGCGTGTTGGTCTCCCAGGCGTGCAGGAAGGGCTGCTCGCCGCGCGCCTGGATGCGCGCCGCCACCGCCGCCGACAGGCGCCGCGCCAGGCCCAGGCCGCGCGCCTCGGGGTGCGTGCACACGCCACTCACTTCGGCATGGCCCGGCACGCGGAAGCGCTCGCCGGCCATGGCCACCAAGCGGCCATCGCGGCGCACGCCGATGAAGTCGCCCATCGCATGGGTGCGTGCGAGGAAGGGCCCGGGCTCGGTCAGGGTGGCCAGCATGAGCATCTCGGGCGCGTCGGGCTCGCCCAGCGCGGCGATGCCCTCGCCGATGCCCTCGCCGATGTCCTCGCCGCGCAGATCGCGCGTGGCCTCCATCTGCACGCCCAGGGCGCGCTTGACCACCCGCAGCCCGAGCGGCGCCTCGATCGGCGGCACCTGCAGCAGGAGCACGCTCTCGCCCGGCGCCAGCAGGGCCGCCAGCGCGGCCAGGGACTCGGGGCCGTCGTCGGGCGTGGCCGCGAAGCGGTTGACGTCGGGCAGGTAGCGGCGTGCCCGCGCGCCGCCCACGGAGAGGGGCGCGTGCGCGCCGGTGAGGCTGGCCCAGACGGGGTGGTCAAGCGGGTGCATGCGGGTCTCCGGCGGTGCGCTGGTGGCGGTTCACGCGCGCCAGCAAGTCTTGCGCGTCCAGGGCCTCTTCCAGGGCCTGGAGCAGGGCGAGCAGGGCGGGGCCGTGTGGCGCGCAGGCCTCGGCCACGGCGGCCTCGATGGCCGGCCAGGTGTAGCGCCAAGCATGGGCCACATGGCGCTGGCCGGCCTCGGTCAATTCGATGGTGCGCAGCCGCAGGTCGCCGGCCGATTGGCGCGCGATCACCAGGCCGGCCTCCTGCAGCTTGCCCAGCTGTCGTGTCACGCCGGGCTGGCTCACGCCCAGCGCCAGGGCGATGTCGCCCACCGTGAGCGGCCCCAGGCGCTGCAGCGTGGCCAGCACCGGCAGGTGGGACGAGGGCAGGTCCACGCCCTCGGCTTCGATGACGGCCTGCGTCTGCGCCTGCAGCCGCTCGCCGACGCGCTTCAGGCGCGTGCCCAGGGTCAGCAGCCCAAGCGCTTTGACAACGTCTTCCATGGCATAAATATAACAAGATATATGCCTGTGAATTGATTTAATTAAGCGATCGGGAAAAATCGATTCGCACCTGGACCATTCCCGCCGCCAGCGCCGGAAACGGCGGACCCTCTACCATTCGAGCCCACCGCCCACCGGAGATACCCCTTGGTTCCCCTGAACGACTGGCTGCTGTTCGCGGCCGCCGCCCTGTTCGTGGCCGTCACGCCCGGCCCCAACATGGTGTACCTGCTGTCGCGCTCGCTCTGTCAGGGCAAGCGGGCGGGCGTGATCTCGCTCCTGGGCGTGGTTGTGGGCTTTCTGGCGCACATGTTCGCGGCGGCCGTGGGCCTCACCGCGCTGTTCATGGCGGTGCCCCTGGCCTACGAACTGCTCAAGTGGGCCGGCGCGGCCTACCTGCTCTACCTGGCCTGGCAGTCGGTGAAGCCGGGCGCGCGCTCGCCCTTCGAGGCGCAGGACCTGCCGGCCGACCCACCGCGCAAGCTCTTCCTCATGGGCTTCTTCACCAACCTGCTCAACCCCAAGATCGCGGTCTTCTACTTGTCGATCTTTCCGCAGTTCGTCTCGCCCGCGCACGGCTCGGTGTTCGCACAGAGCGTGCAGCTCGGCCTGACGCAGATCGTGGTGAGCTTCTGCGTGAACCTGAGCATCGTGCTGTCGGCCGCGAGGCTGGCGCTGTGGTTCGCGCGCAGCCCGCGCTGGCTGGCGGCGCAGCGCTACGTGATGGGCACGGTGCTGGCCGCGCTGGCGGTGCGCCTGGCCATGGAACAGCGGCGCGCGGCCTGAGCGCTGCCGCAAGCGTTCGCCCGTGTCCGTTCGCCGCTGGCTGTTGATCCTGCTGCTGTTGTGCGCGCCGCTGGTGTCGGCGCTGGCGCATGGCGTGCACGGCGCGGGGGCGGCGGCCAAGGTGGTGGCCGCCGAGACCGGTGATGCCGAGGCCGCGTCCGGACAGGCCGTCCAGACCGCGGTGTCCGCTGGCCTGGACGGCGACCCTTGCCACGCGCACGGCGTGGCGCTGCCACCACCCGGCGCAGTGTTGCCCGCCAGCCGCGGCGCCGCGCCGAGCGCCGCCCCCTGGCGTCCGAGCGACGGGCACCCGAGCCGCCCGGAGCGCCCCAACTGGCCCGCCGCGCGCCACGGGGCGCCGCGCCAGCCCGCCTGAGGCCCCGCGCCTGGCGGCGCGGCGCGCCATCCCCACACGCTCCCTTCCTTCGCCGCCCGCGCGGCGTCGGGCCCGCGCCGACCAGGCCACGGCCCATCCCCCTCCGATCCGATTCCCCATGAAAACCAGACCCCTCACCACCGCCGTCCTGCTGGGCGTGCTCCTGACCTTTTTCGCGCTCGGCCTGTGGGCCTGGCAGCAGCGCGCGCCGGCCGAAGCGCCGGCGCCCCAGCGGGCCGACCCGGCCCGCCTGCAGCGCATGCATTCGCCCGTGCTGGGCCCGGCCGGCGCGCCGGTGACCATCGTCGAGTTCTTCGACCCGTCCTGCGAGGCCTGCCGCGCCTTCCACCCCTTCGTCAAGGCCTTGCTGGAGCAGTACCCCAGCGAGGTGAAACTCGTGATCCGCTACGCCCCGTTCCATCCCGGCTCCGACAGCGTCGTCAAGCTGCTGGAAGCGGCGCGCCGCCAGGGGCTGTACCAGCCCGTGCTGGAAGCGGTGCTGGACGCGCAGCCCGCCTGGGCGGATCATGCGCAGCCCAATCCCTCGCTGGCCTTCGCCGCCGCCAAGCAGGCCGGGCTGGACATCGAGCGTGCCCTGCAGGACATGCAGCGTCCCGAGATGGAGGCCCTGCTGAAGCAGGAGGTGGAAGACCTCAATGCGCTCTACGTGGAGAAGACGCCCACCTTCTTCGTCAACGGCCGCGGCCTGACGCGCTTCGGTCCCGAGGCGCTGGCCGAGCTGGTCGCCGAAGAGCTGGCGATCGCCCGCCGCGCGCGGCCGGCGCCGTGAGACCATCGCGGTCTTTGCGTTCCACCCACGACGGGAGTCGACCATGGACTGGCTTGTGCTCGGACTGGTGCTGTTTCTTGGCATCCATTCGGTGTCGATCGCCGCGCCGCGCTGGCGGCACGCGGTCGCGCACCGCATCGGCGAGGGGCCCTGGAAAGGGCTCTACACGCTGGTGGCCCTGGCCGGTTTCGGCCTCATCGTGGCCGGCTACAGCGCCGCACGGCAGAACCCGGTGCTGCTGTGGACCCCGCCCGTGGCCATGCGCCACGTGGCCGCCGTGCTGATGCTGCCGGTTTTCGTGCTGCTGCTGTCGGCCTACCTGCCCGGGCGCATCCAGCGCGCCGCGAAGCACCCCATGCTGGCGGCCACCAAGCTGTGGGCGCTGGCCCACCTGCTGGCCAATGGCGGCCTGGCGGACGTGGTGCTGTTCGGCGCCTTCCTGGCCTGGGCCGTGGCCGACCGGGTCTCGCTCAAGCGCCGCGCGTCCGCCGGCCTGCTGCGCGCCCCGCACACCTTCGGACCCGGCAAGGCCAACGACGCCATCGCGCTGGTGGGCGGCCTGTTGCTGTACGTGGTGTTCGCGTTTTGGGCGCACGGCTTCCTGATCGGCGTGCGGCCGTTCGGTTAGGGCGCGAACACGCCCCGCGGGAACCCGGGCGCCGGCGCTCGCCTCCATCGGGGCACGCCTTGAACACCTCGAACCGATGGGAGATTCCATGATCCGACGCCTTCGCCCCCTGTTCTTCGCCCTGGCCGGCGGCCTGGCCTTCGCCGGTGCCCTGGCCCAGCCGGCGGTGCGCCTGACGCCCGAGGTAGTGGCCGGCGGCCTGCAGAACCCCTGGGGCCTGGCCTTCATCGGCGACGGGCGACTGCTCGTGACCGAGCGCCCCGGGCGCCTGCGGGTGGTGGAGGCCGACGGCCGCCTCAGCCCGCCGCTCAAGGGCCTGCCCGAGGTCGATGCCGTGGGCCAGGGTGGCCTGCTCGACGTCATCACCGACCGCGACTTCGCCCGCAACCGCACCGTGCACTTCTGCTACAGCGAGCCCGGGCTGGTGGGCAATTCCACCGCCATGGCCTCGGCGCGGCTGTCGGACGACCGCACCGCGCTCGAGAACTTGCGCGTGGTCTTCAGCCAGAAGCCCAAGGTGGGCAGCCGGCTGCACTTCGGCTGCCGCATCGTGCAGGCGGACGACGGCAGCTTCTTCCTCACCCTGGGCGACCGCTACCTGCGCATGCACGACGCGCAGACCCTGGACAACCACCACGGCAAGGTGGTGCGCGTGCTGGCCAATGGCCAGCCGCACCCCGACAACCCGTTCACGAAGCAGGCGCGCGCGCTGCCCGAGATCTGGACCCTGGGCCACCGCAACATCCAGGGCGCGGCCCTGGGACCGGACGGCGCGCTCTGGACCATCGAGCATGGCCCGCAGGGCGGCGACGAACTCAACCGCCCCGAGGCCGGCAAGAACTACGGCTGGCCCCTCATCACCTACGGCGAAAACTACGGCGGCGGGCGCATCGGCGCCGGCCTGACGAGCCGCGCGGGCCTGGAGCAGCCGGTGCAGTACTGGGTGCCTTCCATCGCGCCCTCGGGCCTGGTGTTTCTGCGCGGCGACCGCTACGGCGCGGCCTGGCAGGGCAACGCCTTCACCGGCTCGCTCAAGTTCCGCCACCTGGTGCGCCTGCAGATGGAGGGCGGGCGCGTGGTGCACCAGGAGCGCCTGCTGACCGAACTGAACCAGCGCATCCGCGACGTGCGCGAGGGGCCGGACGGCTGGCTCTATGTGCTGACGGACGACAGCGACGGGAAGGTGCTGCGGCTGACCGTGAAATGACAAGGGCGTGCCGAACGGCTGCGCGCCCGGGCGAAGCGGAACAGGCGCACCGGGGCGCCCGTCCCCTGAGGCGTGGACCTTGCGCGGCTAGCGCACGCCACCATCCAGGCTTTCGGCCAGGGCCGCCAAGCGAGGACCGATTTCCCGCTCCAGATCGCCGGAGCGGATCTGGTAGGACTGCACCACGCAGTTCATCACGAGGATTTCCGAGTGGGCGCCGCGGCGCAGCGGGACCGCTGCGGCATAGATGTCCGGACGCAGATCGCCGTATGAGTAGCAGAACCGCAGCTGACGGAACTCGGCCAGGCTGCGTTCCAGCATCGGCCGGTGTTGGGCCCAGAGCTCGGGCCTTTTGACGCGGGTTTCGTTGAGCAGGCTTTCTCTCTCCTCCGGGGTGCAGGCGCACAGGTAGGCCCGCCCCATGGCGCTGGCCACCAGGGGATGGGTGAGGCCCACTTCCGCCATGCGGGTGGAGTAAACGTTGCGCGCCCGCGCTGTCTCGACGTACACGATGTCGAGCCGATCGCGCATCCCCAGCGAGACCGAGCCCTGAATGGCGTCGGCGAACTCGTGCATCGCGGGGCGCGCGATCTGCCGCATGTTCATGCTGGCCAGGAGGGGGTAGGACAGCGACAGCACCGCCGAGCCCAGCTCGTACCGCGTGGACCGGGCTTCCGTGCGCAGATAGCCCAGCCGCACCAGCGTGTAGGTGAAGCGCGACACCGTCGCCTTGGGCAAGCCGGTGAGCGCCGCCAGCTCCTTGTTGCCCAGGGACGGGCGATCGGGAGAGAAGCAGCGAAGGATGTCGAGGCCGCGCGCCAGGGTGGTGGCGAACTGGCGGTCCGTGCTGTCGTCTTCGGCCTGCAATCCAGGGTTTTTGTTCTGCATAGTCGAACAGTATTCCGTTAATCCGAACTCAAGTTGATTCTAGTTCGGCCTGTCGCAACACTGGCGCCATGCGATCCGAAGCAGCCCCTCCAGACGGCCCTCCCTTCAGCACCTGGCTGTGCGTGGTGTGTGGTTGGGTCTATGACGAGCGGACGGGCGCCCCGCAGGCCGGCCTCGCCCCCGGCACCCGCTGGGAAGAGGTGCCCGACAGCTGGACCTGCCCGGATTGCGGTGTCTCGAAGCAGGACTTCGAGATGGTGCGCCTTTGACCGTGAAAGAAACCTCCCCATGCTGAGTCAAGAAGACAACGACCTGCTCACCCATTCCGGGCCGGCCACACCGATGGGCCAGTACCTGCGCCGCTTCTGGATGCCCGTGCTGCTGTCCCGCGAGCTGCCCGAGCCCGACTGCCCGCCGAAGAAAGTGACGGTGCTGGGCGAGGATCTGTTGGCGTTCCGTGATACCCAGGGCCGCATCGGTCTGGTCGATCCGGTGTGCCCGCACCGCGGCGCGAACCTCTACTACGGCCGCAACGAAGAATGCGGCCTGCGCTGTGTGTTCCATGGCCTGAAGTTCGATGTCGATGGCCACTGCGTCGACATTCCCATCGCGCCGGCCGGCACCAACAGGGAGCGGCTGCGCATCAAGGCCTATCCCACCCGCGAGGCGGGCGGCTACGTCTGGGCCTACATGGGGCCGCCGCAGAACATCCCCGAACCGCCCCTGCTGGAGTTCATGACGCTGCCGGCGTCGCACTGCTACGTGTCGAAGAAGTGGCAGGACTGCAATTGGGTGCAGTGCCTGGAGGGGGCCATCGACACGGCCCACTTTTCTTTCCTGCACATGGTGGTGGCCCAGGACGAAGCCCAGGCGCTGGCCATGCTCCAGCACGCGGCCATCGGCGCGCAGGGCGAACAGAACGCCCGCATCCGCTGGGTTCGCGACGATCCGATGCCGCGCTTCGAGATCAACGAGACCCATGTGGGGCTGACCATCGGCGGCGCACGGCGGGCCGATGACGGGCAGCTGTACTGGCGCATCGCCCAGTTCATGCAGCCGAACCACGCCCTGGTGCCCAGCGCGTTCCCCGGCGAGAACTACCACGGGCAGACCTTCGTGCCGGTGGATGACCGGTCCTGCTGGATCTACACCTACACCTGGAACCCGGATCGGCCTTTGACGGAGCAGGAACTCGAGCGCTGCCGCCGGGGGCATACGGTGCACGCGGAGGTGGATGAGCGCTACGTGCCCTTGCGCACCAAAGGCAACGACTACCTCATCGACCGGGAGGTGCAGAAGAAGACCAGCTTCACCGGTATCGAAGGTGTGTCCGAGCAGGATGCGGCGATCCAGGACAGCCAGGGCGAGATTGCGGACCGCACCCGCGAGCACCTGTTCGCCACCGACATCGGCGTCGTGCGCTTTCGCCGCGCCATGCTGCAGGCCGTGCGCGCCTTGGCCGAGCGCGGCGAGGAGCCCGCCGCCCGCGGGTTTCCGCGGGGCTACACGATGCGCTCGGGCGGCTGGGTGGCCGACCAGGGCAAGTCGCTGTCTGACGTCATGATGGAACGGTTCGGGCACGTGCAAGGCGTGGTGGTGCCGCGCGGCCAGGAGGAGAACGCATGACACGCGCCGCTTCCTTCAAGCGCCGCCTGTTGGGCGCCGAGATGACGGCCGGCCTCTTCTGCTGTTCCTATGGCGTGCAGGTGGTGGAGGCCCTGGCGGGCAGCGGATTCGACTACCTGTTGTTCGATGCGGAGCACACGCCGAACTCGCTGCCCCAGTTGCACGCCCAGTTGTGCGCCCTCGCTGACAGCCCCACGGTGCCCATCGTGCGCCTGGCGAGCCTGGACCTCGTGGCCATCAAGCTCCTGTTGGACATGGGCGTGGCCGGGCTCATGGTGCCCAATGTGCAGAGCGCCGAAGAAGCGGCTCAGGCTGTTCGCTTCACCCGCTACCCGCCGCACGGCGTGCGGGGCGTCGCCGGCTCGGTGCGCGCCACCCGCTATGGGCGCGATCGCGACTACCTGGCCCGCGCGGAAGACCGCTTCAGCCTCATCGTCCAGGTCGAAACGGCGGCGTCCGTGAAAGACGCCGAGCGCATCGCGGCCACGCCCGGCGTGGATGGTGTGTTCGTCGGCCCCAACGACCTGGCCGCCGACATGGGCCTGCTCGGGCAGCCGGGGCACCCGGAGGTCGTCGAGGCGGTTTCCGCTGGTCTGCGGCGGATTCGACAGGCCGGCAAGAGCGCCGGCGTTCTGTGCGCGGAAGCCGATGTGCCCCTCTACCGCGCCGCGGGCGCCAACCTTTTCGCCCTCGGCTCCGACCTGGGGCTGCTCGTCAAGACCGCCGATGCGCTGGCCCAACGCCATTGCAGCGCGCCGGCGGCGAGTCCACGACAAGACTGAACCCACATGAACTACACACTCGAACCATTGGCCGCTGACGCGGTGAGCGAAGCGCTCGAGCTTTTGCTGACGATGCACCGCATCCGCTTCTTGGAGGAAAAAATTTCCGAGCTGCGCAGGCAAGGTGACATCCAGGGGTCGGTGCATCTCTGCATCGGCCAGGAGGCCATCTACGCCGGCGCCTGCGCCGCGCTGCAGCGCGGCGACCGCGTGTTCTCCACCTACCGAGGCCACGGCTGGGCCCTGGCCTGCGGTGTGCCTTCAGAGGGCATCCTCGCCGAGCTCCTGGCCCGCGAGACCGGCGTCTGCCGGGGCCGTGGCGGCTCCGCGTACTTCAGCGCGGTGGACTGGGGCTTCTACGGCGAGAACTCCATCGTCGGCGCCGGCGCACCGATCGCCTGCGGCGCGGCCCTGGCCAGCCTGCACGCCGGCGACGGCGCCATCGCCGTCACGGCCTTTGGCGACGGCGCCATGAACCAGGGGGCGATCGCCGAAGCGATGAACTTCGCCTCGTACCAGCGCCTGCCCGTGATGTTCGTCTGCGAGAACAACACCTACGCGGAACTGACCCCGATTGCCGAGACGGTGCGCGACCCGGCGCTGTTCAGGCGGGCCCGTGCGTTCGGCATGGATGGCGTGCGCATCGACGGCAACAACGTGCACGAAGTCCAAACCTGCGTGGCGCACTACGCCAAGCAGCTGCGCGATGGCAAGGGTCCCGTCCTGATCGAGATGATGACGCAGCGCCTGGTGGGCCACTACTACGGCGACATGCAGTCGTACCGCCCCGCTGGCGAGGTGACGCAGGCCAAGCTGCACGAGCCCATCGTCCGGTTGCGGGAGCGTTTGAGGCGAAGCGGTGTGTCCGAGGACACGCTGGACGCCCAGTGCGCCAAGGCAGCGCTCGACATCAATGAAGCCACGCAGCGCGCGCTCGAAGCCCCCCTGGCCAGCGAGGCCACCGTCATGGAGCACCTGTATGCATGAACCGAAAGCAGACGCGGTCACCGTCGAACTGAGCTACGCGAAGGCCGTGAACGCGGCGCTTCGCCGAGCGCTGACCGAGCGCCGCGAGACCATTTTGTATGGCGAAGACGTGGGCAAGCCCGGCGGCGTGTTCGGCGTCACCAAGGACCTGCAGCGCGAGTTCGGCGTTGCCCGCGTATTCGATACGCCCATCAGCGAAACGGCGATGCTGGGGGCGGCGGTGGGCGCGGCCATGTGCGGCTTGCGTCCCATCGTCGAGATCATGTGGATCGACTTCAGCCTGGTGGCCATGGACCAGATCGTGAACCAGGCCGCGAACGTCCGCTATGTCTCGGCCGGGAAGATGCAGGCGCCGCTGACGATCCGCACGCAGCAGGGCGCGCTGCCGGGTTCCTGCGCCCAGCATTCGCAAAACCTGGAAGCGATGTACGCCCACGTGCCGGGGCTGCGTGTCGGTCTGCCGGCGACGCCGCAGGACGCGTACGACATGCTGCTGGCGGCCAACGAGAGCGACGATCCCTGTCTGGTGATCGAGAACCGGGGTCTGTACCACGGCGCTGCCGCCCCGGTGCGCATCGACGGCCCGGTCCAGAGCGCCAGCGGGGCCCGCCTGGTCCTGGCGGGCACGGACCTCACGATCGTGAGTTGGGGTGCGATGGTGGAGCGCGCCCGGCAGGCGGGCGAAGCGCTGGCGCGCGAGGACGGCATCCGCGCGGAGGTGATCGACGCGCGCTGGATCGCGCCCTTCGACTGGGAGGCCTTGCGCGCCAGCGTGCGCAAGACGACCCGCCTGCTGATCGTTCACGAAGCCAACGTGACGGGTGGCTTTGGCGCCGAGATCGCGGCGCGCATCCAGCAGGAGTGCTTTGGCGCTCTGGCCGAACCCGTGCAGCGGCTCGGTGTGCCCGATGTGCGCATGCCCGCGGCGCCGCACCTGCAGGACGTGCTGGTGCCCTCCGTCGCCGCCATTCGAGACGCGGCCCGGCGCATGTACAAACTGATGTGAGGAACAACACCATGCGTTACATCGACCACGGCGGTGGCGGTGGCCCCGAGGTCCTGGCCGTGCGCGAGATGCGCCAGCCCGTGCCGGGGCCAGGGGACATCCTGATCCAGGTGGCGTATGCGGGTGTGAACCGCCCCGATTGCGCGCAGCGCATCGGGCGTTACCCGCCACCGCCGGGAGCCTCCACGGTGCTGGGCCTGGAAGTGGCGGGGCGGGTGGCTGCGGTGGGCGAAGGCGTAGGGGGCTGGCGACTGGGCGATCGCGTGTGCGCGCTGACCCCTGGCGGTGGTTACGCCGACTACTGCGTGGCGCCCGCGGGGCACTGCCTGCCGGTGCCGCAAGGCTGGAGCCTGCGCGATGCGGCAGGCCTGCCCGAGGCCGCCTTCACCGTGTGGGACAACCTCTTTCGCCGCGCCCGCCTGGCGGCCGGCGAGGTGGTGCTGGTCCATGGTGGCTCCGGCGGCGTGGGCAATGCCGCCATCCAGATGGCGCGGGCCATGGGGGCCACCGTGCTGGCCACCTGCGGCTCCGAGGCCAAGGCCGCGCGCTGCCGCGAGCTGGGCGCCCACCACACGATCCTGTACCGCGAGCAGGACTTCGTGCAACAGGCCTTGGCGTTCACGGGTGGACGCGGCGTGGACGTGGTTCTGGACATGGTCGCCGGGCCCTACCTGGCGCGCGATCTGGAGGCGCTGGCCGTGGATGGCCGCATTGCCGTCATCGCGTTCATGGGCGGCACGCAGGCCACGATCGATGTGATCCCGCTGCTGCGCAAACGCGCCCAGGTCACGGGAAGCACCCTTCGTCCCTGCACCGTCGAACACAAGGCCGCGATCGCACAGGAGCTGCTGGCCCGGATCTGGCCACACCTGGACAAGGGCCATGGCCGCCCGGCCATCGAGGCCGTGTTCTCCCCGGCGCAAGCGGCGGACGCGCACAGGCTCATGGAAAGCGGATCGCACTTCGGCAAGCTCTTGCTCGAAATGGATGGGAGCCTCACGTGACGACAGACATCGACTGGAACAGCCTCTCGCTGCAAGGCCAGGTCAGCGAGGCGGAATGGCAAACGCGGGTGGAACTGGCGGCCTGCTACCGCCTGGCGGCCCACTACCGGATGTCGGACCAGATCTACACCCACATTTCGGCGCGTATTCCGGGTACGGAGCATCTGCTGCTCAATCCTTATGGCACCTTGTTCGATGAGATCCGCGCCTCGCTGCTGGTGAAGGTGGATCTGCACGGCGCGGTGCTGGCCGATCCGAGCGGCCTGGGCCTGAACAAGGCCGGCTTCCTGATCCACAGCGCGATCCACAAGGCCCGTCCGCAGGCCGGCTGCGTCATGCACACCCATACGCGGGCGGGCGTGGCGGTGGCGGCGCAGCGGCGCGGGCTGCTCCCTTTGTCGCAGCACGCCATGCGCTTTCACGGCTGCCTGTCCTATCACGACTACGAGGGCGTGGTGCTGGACCCGTCGGAGCAGGAGCGGCTGATCCGGGACCTGGGCGAGAACCAGGCCATGATCCTTCGCCAACACGGTCTGCTGACCTGGGGCCGGACGGTGCGCGAAGCCTTCGAGCTGATGTACTTCCTGGAAATGGCGTGCCAGATCCAGATCGACGCCCAGTCGGGTGGGGCGGCCGTGATCGAGGCCGCGCCAGAGCTTGCCCGCAAGGTCGCCGACCAGTTCCGCAACCCAGGGCGCACGCCGGTCCACGACCGGGACTGGCCCGCCCTGCGCCGCTTGCTTGAGCGCCAATCCCCCACCTACCGAACCTAAACCCCAACAGGAGACATGATGAAAACAATCGGTAAAGCCTTGATCGTCGCGCTGGCGAGCGCGTTGTTGTGCACGGTGGCCCAGGCCCAGGCCTACCCCAACAGGCCGATTCGCCTGGTGGTGCCGTATCCGGCGGGCGGCATCGCCGACACGGTGTCGCGCTCGGTGGGCCAGCAGCTGGCCCGCCGCCTGGGGCAACCTGTCGTCATCGACAACCGGCCGGGTGGCAAGCAGATCATCGCCACGGAGGCGGTCACGAAGGCCGCGCCGGACGGCTACACCCTGCTGCTGGGCAGTGTGACCAACCTGAGCCTCAATCCCGCCGGCATCGCGCGCTTGCCGTACAACGTGGAGCGCGACCTTACCCCGGTGTCCCAACTGTTCCATGCGCCGCTGCTGCTGGTGACCAACCAGCCCGTGGCCAATGCGCAGGAGCTCATCGCGCGGATCAAGGAGAAGCCGGGCAAGTTCGCCTACGCGTCCATCGGCGCCGGCACCTCGACGCACATCGCCGCCGAGCTGCTGTCCCTCCAGGCGGGTCTGGACATGGTCCACGTGCCCTACAAGGGCAGCGCGCCGGCCGTCACCGATCTGGTGGGCAAACAGGTCCAGCTCATGTTCGACGGCGGCACCTCGTCGTTGCCTTTCGTGCGCGAAGGCAAGCTCAATCTGCTGGCGGTGACGACGCCCAAGCGATTCCCGTATCTGCCCGATGTGCCCACCATGGCCGAGGTGGGCTTGAAGGACTACGACGTCACGGCCTGGTGGGGGATCGTTGCGCCCGCCGGCACGCCAAAGGACATCGTGGAGCGGCTGGCGCGGGAGCTCAAGGCGGTCACGGAGGACGCCGCCCTGCGCGAGCAGCTGGCCCCGAACGGCGTCGTGCTGCAGGCCGACGGGCCGCGCGAATTCCGCGAGTTCATCCAGTCCGAGACCGTGCGTTGGCGAGCATTGCTGAAGAAGACCAAGATCGACCTGGAGAACTGACATGGATCTCCAAGACCGCATCGCTGCCCTGATCGGCGATCGCGCCGACGAGGGGTGGTTCGATGTGCACCGGGACGTCTTCCGTGACCCGGCCATCTTTCAGCTGGAGTTGGAGCACATCTTCGAGGGCACCTGGGTCTTTGTCGGCCTGGAGTCCCAGGTGCCCCGGGCGCACGACTTCCTCACCACCTGGGTGGGCCGAACGCCCGTCGTGGTGACCCGGGCCGGCGATGGGCAACTGCACTGCGTGATCAACAGCTGCCGCCATCGGGGGGCGGCGCTGTTCCAGACCCGGCAGGGCAATCGAAAATTCCACGCCTGCCCCTACCACGGCTGGGTCTACGACTCGGGCGGCAAGTGCATCGACATCAAGGACCAGTCCTCCGGCGGCTACCCGGCGGCGTTTGACTGCCTCGATCACAACCTGGTGCCGGTCGCGCGCTTTGGCAACTACCGCGGGTTCCTGTTCGCCAGCCTGCGGCCGGACGTACCGGACCTGCTCGACCACCTCGGTGATGCGCGGCGGTTCCTGGACCTCGTGGTGGACCAAAGCGAGGAGGGCGTCGAGATCGTTCCCGGCGAGGTGGTCTACACCTACCAGGGCAACTGGAAGATGCAGGTGGAGAACGCCCTGGACCTGTACCACTTCACATCGACCCATCCGTCGTATCTGCAGGTTCTGCAGCAGCGTGGCCGCCGCCGGCAGCAAGACGGCGCGGGCCAATCTGGGGCGGCACAGTCGATCTACGAAAACCTGGGGGCGCAGCGGCAGGCCCAGCGCGGCAGCATGTCCTTCGCGCACGGCCACGTGGCGTACTGGGGTGACAACCCCAATGCCGCGGAGCGGCCGCTGTACGCGGGGTATGAACCCCTCGTGCAGCGGGTGGGCCGGGAGGTGGCCGACTGGATGCTGCGCGTGCGCAACCTGGTGATCTACCCGAACCTGCAGATCGTGGAGAACGCGTCCCTGCAGATGCGGGTGCTGCGGCCGCTGGCGGTGGACCGCACCGAGGTGACGTCCTATTGCCTGGCGCCCCGCAACGAGCCGGCACAGGCGCGCGAGAAACGCATCCGCCAGTACGAGGAGTTCTACAACCCCAGCGGCATGGCGACACCCGACGACGTGGCCGTGTACGAGGCCTGTCAGCGTGGCCATGGTGCCCGCGGCCTGAGCGACCAGCAGGGCTATCTGCGTGGCCTGGGGCTGGGCGCGGTGGCGCCCAGGCAAGGCGCGCGGGAACTGGGCATCGCGCCCGTGAGCGCCATGCAGGGCGGCTACGACCTCGCGGACGAGACCTGCTTTCACGCGGGCTACCGCGAATGGCAGCGGCTGATCCTCAAGGGGGTCGAACATGCATGAGGCCATGGCCGAAGCGCAAAGGCTGATCTACCGGGAGGCGCTGGCGCTCGATGAGCAGCGCTGGACCGATTGGCTGGACGGCCTGCACAGCGAGGCGGTGTTCTGGGTGCCGGCCTGGCGCAGTGACCATGAAACCACCGCGGACCCGCAGCGCGAAGTGTCCTTGATCTACTGCGCTGGGGTGCAGGCCTTGCGGGATCGGGTGGATCGGGTGCGCGGCGGCCGTTCGCCGGCCGGCACGCCCCTGCCGCGCACCGTGCACGCGGTCTCCAACGTCCTGGTGGAGGAAGCCAGCGACACGCTGTTGCGCGCGACATCGGTGTTCACCAGCACGGTCTACGACCTTCGGCGCGGCGAGTCGCACGCCTTCGTGGGGCGCTACGAGCACCGATTCGTGCGGGAGGCCCCGGGCCAAGCCTGGCGCATCGGGCGCAAGCACGTCGTTCTGGTGAACGACCGCATCCCGGGCATGCTCGATTTCTACTCCGTGTGAGGCGGCGATGGTGATGAAGCAATTGGGGCCCGTCGGCGGCTTTGCCCCCGGAACGGTCACGCAGGTATGGGTTGACGACGAGCCGGTGGCCGTCTTTCATCTGGACGACGGCCGCCTCTGCGCGACCAGCGACCAGTGCACGCACGGCAACGGCCTGCTGTCGGACGGATTCCTGTGCGGCAGCGAGATCGAGTGTCCGCTGCACCAGGGGCGGTTCGATGTGGTGACGGGCCGCGCCGTGGGCGTGCCCTGCACGCAAGACGTGCGCACCTTTGCCCTGAGCGTTGAGGACGGCGTGCTGTGGCTGCACACGCAGGAGGCCGCGCCATGAGCGGTGTCTGGGTGGTGGGCACGGGGCTGGCCGGCCACACGCTCGCGCGCGAGCTGCGCAAGTTGCGGCCCGAGGTGGCGATCACCCTGGTCACGCGCGATGCCGGCGACTTCTATTCGAAGCCGGCGCTGTCCAATGCCGTGTCGGCCGGGCTGGCGCCCGAGCAACTCGTGCAGCGCTCGGCCGAACAGATGGCCGCTCAACTGCAGGTCCGCATCCTGCAGCAGGCCACGGTCGAATCGCTGGACACGGCCGGGCAGCGCCTGTGCATCGACGGCGAATGGCATCGCTACGACCAACTGGTGCTCGCGCTGGGCGCGGACGCGGTGGTGCCGCCCGTGGCGGGCCTGGCGCCTGATGCGCTGCTGCGCCTCAACGACCTCGACGACTACCGGGCGTTGTGGGCTCGCCTGGGCGGCGCGCGCCGGATCGCGGTCCTGGGCGCCGGTCTCATCGGTTGCGAAATCGCCGACGACCTGTCTCGCGCCGGTCACCAGGTGTGCCTGTTCGACCTGGCCGAGCACCCTCTGTCGCGCTTGGTGCCCCGGGAAATCGGGGAGGGCTTGCGCGCCGCCCTGCAAGCGCGGGGAATCGTCTGCCACTTCGGGGCCCCGGTCACGCACGCCCAGGCGCAGGGCGCTGCCTGGCGGCTGTTCACATCGAGGGGCGACAGCACGGTCGCCGATGTCGTGCTGGGCGCGGCGGGGGTGAGGCCCCGCGTTGAACTGGCCCGGCAGGCGGGCCTTTTGACGGACAAGGGCATCGTGGTGGACCGCCGCTTGAAAACCTCCGCCGAGCGGGTGTACGCCTTGGGGGACTGCGCGCAGATCGACGGGCTGCTGCTGCCGTTCGTGATGCCACTGATGCGCTCGGCCAAAGCGCTGGCGCGCACGCTCGCGGGCGATCCCACCGACGTGGTCTTTCCCTGCATGCCGGTGGTGGCGAAGACGCCCTCGTTTCCCGTGGTGGTCGCGCCGGTGGTCGACGGCTCGCCGTTCCGCTGGGAGAAGGCCGGGGAGGGCAGCGGCCACCGCGCCTGGTGCAAGGACGCCAACGATCAGGTCCGGGGCTTCGCGCTGGGGGGCGAGGCGGTCGGTGAGCGGTTCCGCTGGGAGCGCAGCGTTGCGGCCTGGCTCGCGGCGGACGCACCCATCTCCGAGGCCGCGCCGGTCCCGGCGTCAAACCCCTGAGGGGTTCAGCGCGTCATCCACCGCCGCGCCCCATGGCTGGCCGCGTCCACCAGCGCCACCATCAGCAGCATCGCGCCCAGGATGGTGGCCGTCTTGCCCATGTGGAACAGGCCCATGTGAAAGGCCAGCATCTGGCCCAGGCCGCCCGCGCCCACCACGCCCAGCACGGCGGCGGCGCGGATGTTGTTCTCCCAGCGGTAGAGCGTGTAGCTCAGCAGCTGCGGCAGCACCTGCGGCAGCGTGGCGTAGAAGAAGACCCGCGCGCCGCCCACGCCCTGCACGCGCAGCGCGGCGGCCGGGCCGGGCGGGGCGTTTTCGATCGCTTCGGCGAACAGACGGCCCAGCACGCCGGCCGTGTGGAAGGCCAGGGCCAGGGTGCCGGCGAAGGGCCCTAGGCCCGCGCTGATGAGCAGCAGCGCGGCCCACACCAGCTCGGGGATGCTGCGCAGGGCGTTGAGCAGCAACCGCGTTGGGCCGCGAGCCCAGGACGCGCCACCGTCCCCGCGCCGGCTGGCCGGCAGCGCGAGCGCCAGGCCCGCCACCGCCGCCAGGCCCGTGCCCAGGGCCGACATGGCCAGCGTTTCCCAGGTGCCCTGGACCACGCGGCGCAGGAACTCGGGTGAGGTGTCGGGCGGGAAGAACTCGCCGAGGAAACGGCCCATGCTGCGCGCCGCGTCCAGCGACAGGAATTCGCGCCACTGCAGGTCGAGCGACCAGAAGCTGGCGACGACCAGCGCCGCCAGCGCCAGCAAAAACCACAGGGCCTTGCTGTGCCAGCCCAGGAGCGCGGACGACCCAGGGGCGCCGGGGAGCCGGCTTTGCCGGGCCCCAGGTGCCGCCCCCTTGAGGGGGTCGCGCGAAGCGCGGCGGGGGTGTTTCAACCCAGTGCCTTTCGCAGTCCCGCGCTCACGCGGTCGGCCAGCCCCACCAGCAGCATGAAGACCAGCAGCATGGTGGCCACCTCGCCGCTGTTGAACATCTTCATGGCGTTGTCGAGCTGCTGTCCCAGGCCGCCCGCGCCCACGAAGCCCAGCACCACCGAGGAGCGGATGGCGCATTCCCAGCGGTAGACGGTGTAGCTGGTGAGCTCGGCCGCATTGGTGGGCAGCAGGCCGTAGCAGAAGGCCTGCAGGCGCGAGGCGCCGTTGCGCAGCAGGGTCTGCGTGGCGTGGGCTTCGCCGCTTTCCAGGATCTCGCCGTAGACCTTGCCGAGCATGCCGCCGTAGGTGAGGGCGATGGCCAGCACGCCGGCGGTGGGCCCCAGGCCCACCACGCGCACGAAGACCAGGGCCCAGACCAGCTCGGGGACGCTGCGCAGCACGATCAGCAGCCAGCGCACCGCCTGGCGCACCACCCAGGGCCCGCGCGCCATGCGCCCCGACAGGGCGGACAGCGAGAGCACGCGGGTGGCGGCGAGCGTGAGCGGCGCGGCGATCAGCAGGGCCAGCGCCATGCCGGTGGTGGCGATGGCCACGGTGCGCCAGGTCTCGCGCGCCACCAGCGCGAGGAAGTCGCCGTCCAGCGTGGGCGGCAGAAAGCTGCCGAGGAACTGCGCCGAGACCCGCAGGTTGCGGGGCTCGAACAGCACCCAGGGCCGGAACTCGGTGGCCACGCCCAGCGGCCACAGCAGCACCAGCGCGGCGCCGATCCAGAACACCCGGGTCAGCCAGGCCGGGTCGCGGGTGGGGGCGGCGCGGGGCGCCGTGGCGGTGTTCATCGCAGGCTTCAGCGGCACATCAACACGGGTGGCACGGCCGCCTCGGGCTCGGGCGATGGGTTCGCGGGCGCGCCGCCTTGCAGTTCGTGCTCGAACCGGTCGTACAGGCGCGCCAGGCGATCGCGCGTGACCTCGGCGGCGGGCAGGTCGAAGGCCAGGCGGCCGTCGCGCAGGCCCACGATGCGTGGGAAATGCGCCAACGCCACGTCCACCTGGTGCAGGGTGGCCACCAGCGTGGCGCGGCGCTCGCGCGCGCCCTCGACGAGGGTGTGGATGGCCTGGCGCGCGCGCGTCGGGTCGAGGGCCGAGAGCGGTTCGTCCACCAGCCAGGCCGTGGCCGGCGCCAGCAGGGTGCGCGCCAGGCCCACGCGCTGGCGCTCGCCGCCGGAGAGGCGGTCCACGCGCTCGAAGAGCTTGTCGCCAAGGTCGAAGCGCTCCAGCGCGGCGAAGGCGGCGGGGATGTCGGACGGGTGCAGCAGCGAACGCAGGCTGGCCCACAGGCCCATGGCGGGCAGCCGCCCCGCCAGCACGGCCGTGACCACGCGCTGGCGCGGCGGCAGCGGCGGGACCTGCGGCGCGAGCAGGAGGCGCCCGCGCAGGCGGCGCAGCTCGGCGCGCGGCAGCGACCAGGGATCGGCGCCATCGAGCCGCAGGACCCCTTCGCTGGGCGGCATGGCGCAGGCCATGAGCTGCAGCAGCGTGGTCTTGCCAGCGCCCGACGGGCCGATCACCGCGAGTTGTTCGCCCGCGGCCACGCGCAGGCTCAGGCCCTGCACGGCGGCGGGCTGGGCGGCGCGCGCGGCGGGGTGGCGCGCGCTGAGCTGTTCGAGGGCGATCTGCAAGACGACTGGCTCCGGTGCGGGGGCGAAGCCCGGATTAGACCGCGAACGCCCCACCCGGCCGCGGGGGCGGTGTTCAGCGCGGGGCCGGCAGCGCCACGCTGCGAAAGCCCGCCAGGATGTCGGTGCGCGGCGCGCCGAAGAAATTGCGGTAGCGCGGGTGGCGCATCTGCGGCGCGGTGGCCCAGCTGGCGCCCTTGAGCACGGGCCGGCCGTCGAACCAGGGCTGGGAGTAGTCGCGGTAGGGGTGCGGCTCGAAGCCCGGGTGCGGGGCGAAGGCGCTGGCGGTCCACTCCCAGACCTGGCCCCAGGCGAAGCCGGGCGTGCTGAGCGCCGCGCGCTCCCACTCGGCTTCGCTGGGCAGGCGCCGGCCGGCCCAGGCGCACCAGGCCTGTGCTTCGGTGGCGCTGACGTGGCAGACCGGGGCCCGCGGGTCCAGGGCCCGCCAGCGGCCCTGGGCGCGCTGCCACCAGCCGCCGGCCTCGCGTTGGAGGAAACGCGGCACGGGCACGGCGCCGGCCTCGACGGCGGGCAGGTAGCGCGCCCAGTTCACTGGGGCCGCATCGATGTCGACGGCGGCGAGCTCGACCGTCTGGCCTGGCAACTCGTTGTCGAAGGCGAAGCCCGGGCCGTGCCAGCCCAGGGTCCAGGGACCGGCCGGCAGGCGCAGCGTGCCTTCGCACGCGGCCAGCGGCGGCGCGGTCTCGCCCGGGTCGATGTCCAGCACCTGGGCCATGTACACCCAGGCCTCGCCGTGCATGTCCTCGTGGAAGAGGGCCAGGCGAAAGGCGTACAGGCCGTCGTCGGTTTCGGGCGCGTGCGCCAGCAGGGCCAGGGTGTCGTCCAGGCTGGCCCGCAGGTCGGCGCGGGTAGCGGCCAGGTCGGGCAGGGGCAGCGACCATCGGGTGTCGTGCGGCACCGCGCTGCTGTCGTAGAGCGCGTCGGCGTCGAGGCCGCGCATGGCCTGGCGCGCCGGGGCCAGCGGCGCCGTGGGGTCGGCGCGCGCGCCGCGCTCGCGTTGCGGTGCGGGCTGGCGCGCGATCCAGCGGTCGGCGAACCAGCCGAGGTGGCCCAGCTCCCACAGCGGCGGGTTGAGTTCGGGCGACCGCGGCACGCGCAGGCCGGGGCCCAGCGCGGCCTCGTAGGCCTGGGCCAGGCGCAGGGTGCGCGCGCGCGTGCGGCGCAGCAGGGCGGCCAGCGTTTCCCGACCGCCCCGGCGGGCCTGCTCGGCCGCCGCGCCGGGGGCGTCGCCGGGCTCCGACACAATCCCTTGTTCGATGGCCACCATCCACAAACCCCTGTTGTGCCTTGTCACGCCGGCGCTGGCCGACGCGAACAACGGCAATTGGCAGACCGCGCGGCGCTGGGCGCGCCTGCTGGCGGGGCATTATCGGGTGGTGGTCGTGCGCGAATGGCCCGAGGCCACGCTGCACGAGACGCCGGCGGTGCTGATCGCGCTGCACGCGCGGCGCTCGGCGGCGTCCATCGCGGCCTGGGCAAGGGCGCATCCGCTCGCGCCCCTGGTGGTGGTGCTGACGGGCACCGACCTGTACCGCGACATCCAGGGCGACGCCGACGCCCGCCGCTCGCTGGCACTCGCGCACCGCCTGGTGGTGCTGCAGGAGCGCGGGCCGCTGGCGCTGCCGCCGCCGCTGCGCGAGCGCTGCCGGGTGGTGTTTCAGTCCGGGCCCGCGCGCGCGCCCCTGCCCAAGCCCCGCCGCTTCCTGCGCGCGCTGATGGTGGGCCACCTGCGCGACGAGAAATCGCCGCAGACGCTGTTCGAGGCGGCGCGGCTGATCGCCCCGGGCGAAGGCATCCGCATCGACCACATCGGCGAGGCCCTGGACCCCGCGCTCGGCGCGGCCGCGCGGGCCACCGCCGCGGCCTGCCCGCACTACCGCTGGCTGGGCCCGCTGCCGCACGCCGAGGTGCTGCGCCGCCTGCAGCGCGCGCACGTGCTGGTGCACGCCAGCCGACTGGAGGGCGGCGCGCACGCCGTGCTGGAGGCGGTGCGCGGCGGCACGCCGGTGCTGGCCTCGCGCATCGAAGGCAACCTCGGCATGCTCGGCGAGGCCTATGGCGGCTACTTTCCGGTGGGCGATGCGCCCGCCCTGGCGGCCCTGCTGCGCGGATGCCGTGCGGACATGGCCGCGCCCGATGGCAGGCTCGCGCGCCTGGCCGCACAATGCGCCGCACGCGCGCCGCTGTTCGAGCCCGAGGCCGAACGCCAGGCGCTGCTGGCCCTGTTGAACGACGTCCGCCCGCGCGAGCCCGCGCCGGCCACCGAACCGGAGACCCCTTCGTGAACGCCCCCATCCCCACCGCCGCCGCCCAACCCCGCCTCACCAGCCTGTCGCATGGCGGCGGCTGCGGCTGCAAGATCGCCCCCGGCGTGCTCAGCGACATCCTCAAGGGCAGCACCGGCATGCCCATGCCCAAGGAGTTGCTGGTGGGCATCGAAACCGCCGACGACGCGGCCGTCTACCGCCTCAACGACGAGCAGGCGCTGATCGCCACCACCGACTTCTTCATGCCCATCGTGGACGACCCCTACGAGTTCGGGCGCATCGCGGCCACCAACGCCATCAGCGACGTCTACGCCATGGGCGGCACGCCCATCATGGCGCTGGCGCTGGTGGGCATGCCCATCAGTGTGCTGAGCACCGAGACCATCGGCCGCATCCTGCAAGGCGGGCAGGACGTGTGCCGCGCCGCCGGCATTCCCATCGCGGGTGGCCACACCATCGATTCGGTGGAGCCCATCTACGGCCTGGTGGCCATGGGCCTGGTGCACCCGGCGCGGGTCAAGCGCAACGCCGACGCCCAGGCTGGCGACCGCCTGGTGCTGGGCAAGCCGCTGGGCGTGGGTGTGCTGTCGGCCGCGCTCAAGAAGGAGCGGCTCGATCCGGCCGGCTATGCCGCCATGATCGACACCACCACCCGCCTGAACACGCCAGGCCCCGACCTGGCCAAGCTGCCCGGCGTGCACGCCCTGACCGACGTGACCGGCTTCGGCCTCGCGGGCCACGCGATGGAGATGGCGCGCGGCGCGAACAAGACCGTGCGCCTGGACTGGTCGCGCGTGCCGCTGATCCCCGGCGTGCGCGAGCTGGCGGGCGCCGGCATGGTGACGGGCGCCTCGGGCCGCAACTGGGCGGCCTATGGGCACGAGGTGCGCCTGGGCGCGGGCCTGCAGTCGGTCGATCAGGCCTTGCTGAGCGACCCCCAGACCAGCGGCGGCCTGCTGGTGGCCTGCGAGGCCGCCAGCGTGGACGAGGTGCTGGCCACCTTCCGCCGCCATGGCTTCGAGCAGGCGGCCGAGATCGGCGAGGTGCTGGACGCCACCGGCGATGGCGCGCGCCTGCGGGTGGATTGAGGCTGGGGGCGCGGCCGGCGCCCTCAATGGCCTTCGAGCGTTTCCAGCAGCTCCGTCTCGATCTGGATCTGCCGCTTGTTCACCTGCAGCTCGGGCCCGCTGATGAGGAAGGTGTCTTCCACGCGTTCGCCCAGGGTGGTGATCTTGGCCAGCTGCACGCTGATCTCGTGGCGCGCCAGCACGCGCGAGATGCCGTAGAGCAGGCCCGCGCGGTCGCTGGCCGACACCGACAGCAGCCAGCGCTGGGCCTTTTCGTCGGGCCGCAGGTCCACGCGCGGCGTGATCGGAAAGCTCTTCACGCGCCGCGACAGCCGGCCCTTGGTGGGTGGTGGCAGCGGGCCGCGCTCGTCGATGACCTGCGGCAGCCGGGCCTCGACCATGGCCACCAGTTCGCGGTAGTGCTCGGCCATCTCGGGCACGATGACCTGGAAGGTGTCCAGGGCGTGGCCGGTCAGGGTGGTGTGCACGCGCGCGTCCAGGATGCTGAACTGCGACATGTCGAAGTAGCCGCAGATGCGCGCGAACAGGTCGGCCTGGTCGGCCGCGTACACCAGCACCTGCAGGCCTTCGCCGGCCGGTGAAAGGCGCGCGCGCACGATGGCGCGGCTCGGGTCGCGCCCGGGCTTGGCGAGCTCGCGCGTGAGCACCCGCGTGTGCCAGGCGATCTCGTCGGCCTGGTGGCGCATGAAGTAGCTCACGTCCAGCGTGTCCCACAGGGCCTTGTGCGCGTTGTGGGGCAGGGCGTGCAGCGCGAGCATCTGCAGCGCCTCGCGCTTGCGGCCTTCGATCTCGGCGCCCGGGTCGGGCGCGCGCCCGCCCAGCACGCGCAGCGTGTAGCGGTACAGGTCTTCCAGCAGCTTGCCCTTCCAGGCGTTCCACACCTTGGGGCTGGTGCCGCGGATGTCGGCCACGGTGAGCAGGTACAGCGCCGTGAGGCGGCGCTCGTCGCCCACGCGCTGCGCGAAGGCGGCGATGACGTCGGGGTCGGACAGGTCGGCCTTCTGCGCCAGCCGGCTCATGGTGAGGTGCTCGGCCACCAGGAATTCGATGAGGCGCGTGTCCTCGCGCGGGATGCCGTGCTGGCGGCAGAAGCTGCGCACGTCGCGCGCGCCGAGCTCGGAGTGGTCGCCGCCGCGGCCCTTGGCGATGTCGTGGAAGAGGGCGGCGATGTAGAGCAGCCAGGGCTTGTCCCAGCCGGCCGCGAGCTGCGAGCAGAAGGGGTACTCGTGCGAGTGCTCGGGGATGAAGAAGCGGCGCATGTTGCGCAGCACCATCAGGATGTGCTGGTCCACGGTGTAGACGTGGAACAGGTCGTGCTGCATCTGCCCCACGATGTGGCGGAACACCCAGAGGTAGCGGCCCAGCACCGAGGTCTGGTTCATCAGCCGCATGGCGTGCGTGATGCCCTGCGGCTCCATCAGGATGCGCAGGAACAGGGCGCGATTGGCCGGGTCGGCGCGGAACTTCGCGTTCATCACGGGGCGCGCGTTGTACAGCGCGCGCAGGGTGCGCGCCGACAGGCCCTTGATGCCGACCGTGGTCTGGTAAATGTGGAAGGTCTCGAGGATGGCGTGCGGCTGCTGGAAGTAGAGGTTGTCGCTGGCCACCTCCAGCATGCCGGCCTTGTCGAAGAAGCGCTCGTTGATGGGGCGCAGGCGCATCACGCCAGGCTCGGTGTCGCCCAGGCGCTCCTCGATGTTGAGCAGCAGGATCTGGTTGAGCTGCGCCACCGCCTTGGCCGCCCAGTAGTAGCGCTTCATCAGCGCCTCGCTGGCGCGGCGCGTGCCGCGCGGGTTGGTCTCGCCGGGCGCGGGCAGCTGGGGCTTGAAGCCGAAGGTCTCGGCCACGGCGGTCTGCAGGTCGAAGACCAGGCGGTCCTCGCGGCGGTGGGCGAGCAGGTGCAGGCGCGCGCGGATCAGGCTCAGCAGGGCCTCATTGGCCTTGATCTGGCGCGCCTCCAGCGGCGTGGCCAGGCCGCGGCGGGCGAGCTCGTCCCAGCTGCGGCCCAGGCCGGCGGCTTTCGCCACCCAGAGGATCATCTGCAGGTCGCGCAGGCCGCCGGGCGATTCCTTGCAGTTGGGCTCCAGCGCGTAGGGCGTGTTCTCGAACTTGTGGTGGCGCTGTCGCATCTCCAGCGTCTTGGCCACGAAGAAGGCCTTGGGGTCCATGGCCTCGCCCAGGCGGGCCACCAGGCGCCGGAAGCCCTCCTGGTGGCCGGCGATGAGCCGGCACTCGAGCAGCGAGGTCTGGACGGTCACGTCCTTCTCGGCTTCGGTGGCGCACTCGTCGACGGTGCGCACGCTGGAGCCGATCTCCAGGCCGAGGTCCCAGCAGGCACCGATGAAGCCTTCGATGCGGGCCTTGAGGGCGTCGTCGGCGTCGGGCTCGCAGCCCTCGGGCAGCAGCACCAGCACGTCGACGTCGGAATGCGGGAACAGCTCGCCGCGCCCATAGCCGCCCACGGCCACCAGGGCGAAGCGCGGGCCGAAGCCGGCGCGCTGCCACAGGGTGCGCAGGGTCTGGTCGGTCAGGCGGGCGAGCTGGTGCAGGGCCCGGCGCACGCCGCGGGTGGAGGCCCCGGTCTGCAGCAGGGCGGCGAACACCGCCTGCTTGTGCTCGCGGTACTGCTGGCGCAGGCTGGCCAGGTCGTCCACCGGGACGCCCCTTCAGGCCGCGACGCTGGCCGGGGCCGGGTTCACGAAGGCCGGCGGCGCGATGTTGCCGGCCGACCAGGTGAGCACCTCGTAGCCGGTCTCGGTGACCAGCACGGTGTGTTCCCACTGGGCCGAGAGCGAGCGGTCGCGCGTGACGATGGTCCAGCCATCGCCCAGTTCCTTGATCTCGCGCCGGCCGGCGTTGATCATGGGCTCGATGGTGAAGGTCATGCCGGGCTTGAGCTCTTCCAGCGTGCCCGGGCGGCCGTAGTGCAGCACCTGGGGTTCTTCGTGGAAGCGCTGGCCGATGCCGTGGCCGCAGAACTCGCGCACCACGCTGAAGCCGTTGCCTTCGGCGTAGGTCTGGATGGCGTGGCCAATGTCGCCCAGGCGCGCGCCCGGGCGCACCAGCACGATGCCCTTCCACATGGCCTCGAAGGTCACCTGGCACAGGCGGCGGGCCTGGAGGGAGCAGGCGGCCTCGCCGCCGATCAGGAACATGCGGCTGTTGTCGCCGTACCAGCCCTCGGGCGTGATGACGGTGACATCCACGTTGAGGATGTCGCCCTTCTTGAGCGGCTTTTCGTTCGGGATGCCGTGGCAGACCACCTGGTTGATGGAGGTGCACAGGTGGCCGGGGTAGGGCGGGTAGCCGCTGGGCTGGTAGCCGATGGTGGCCGAGCGGGTGCCCTGCTGCTTCATGTAGTCGGCCGCCAGGCGGTCGATCTCGAGCGTGGTCATGCCGGGCTGGATCAGCGGCGTGAGGTAGTCCAGCACTTCGGAGGCGAGGCGGCAGGCGGTGCGCATGCCCTCGATGCCGGCGGCGTCCTTGTAGGTGATGCTCATGGGGCGCGATTATCCCACCGGACCCCGCCCGCACACGCCCCGCCGGGCCAATCGCCATGGGGGCGGCGGGTAGAATTCGAGGCTTCCCAACGCCTTAGCCAACCACTTCGCTTCGCGCGACCCGCACCGCTTGCCGGGGTCGAACCAAGAGGCACCACGGAACCGGCTTTGCCGGGCCGCAGGTGCCGCCCCCTGGAGGGGGGCGCGCGCAGCGCGGCGGGGGTGATTCCATTTCATGTCCCTGCACCTGCGCACTTTTGATGGCGGGCACGCCATCAGCGACTTCAAAGTCCAGCAGCTCCTCCCCCGCCTTCAAGCCATCCACGACCGGATCGTCGGCCTCAGCGCCCGTTTCGTGCACCTGGCGGCCTTCGACGCCGCGCCCGACGCCGCCACCGAGCAACGCCTGGGCGAGCTGCTCACCTACGGCGAGCCCGCGCAGCCCGCCCACCTGGCGCTCGAGACCGAGGGCGCGCCGGCCCTGCTGGTGATGCCCCGCCTGGGCACCGTCTCGCCCTGGGCCTCCAAGGCCACCGACATCGCCCGCAACTGCGGCCTGGTGGTGCACCGGGTGGAACGCCTCGTCGAGTACCGCCTGGCGCTCAAGCCCGGCCTGCTCGGCGGCAAGCCCAGCCTCGCGCCGGAGCAGACCTGGGCCGTGGCCAGCCTGTTGCACGACCGCATGACGGAGGCCGTGGTGGCCACACGCGAGGAGGCCCACGCCCTGTTCACCGAGCTGCAGGCCGCGCCCATGGAGCGCGTGGACGTGCTGGGCGGTGGCCGGGCGGCGCTGGAGCGCGCCAACGCCGACTGGGGCCTGGCCCTGGCCGAGGACGAGATTCACTACCTCATCGAGGCCTTCCAGGGTCTGGGCCGCAACCCCACCGACGTGGAGTTGATGATGTTCGCGCAGGCCAACAGCGAGCACTGCCGCCACAAGATCTTCAACGCCCAGTTCACCATCGACGGCGTGGCGCAGGACAAGAGCCTGTTCGGCATGATCCGCCACACCCACCAGCGCAGCCCGCAGCACACGGTGATCGCCTACGCCGACAACGCCTCGGTGATGGAAGGCCACGCGGTGCAGCGCTTCGTGGCGCGCTACGACGGCGGCCAGGCGCCGGCCTACCGCGCCGAGCCCATCACCCAGCACGTGCTCATGAAGGTGGAGACCCACAACCACCCCACGGCCATTTCACCCTTCCCCGGCGCCTCCACTGGCGCCGGCGGCGAGATCCGCGACGAGGGCGCCACCGGCCGCGGCGCCAAGCCCAAGGCCGGCCTCACGGGCTTCACGGTCGGCAAACTCTGGGGCGGCCTGAGCGACCAGCCGGGCGGCAAGCCCGAGCACATCGCCAGCCCGCTGCAGATCATGACCGAGGGCCCGCTGGGTGGCGCGGCCTTCAACAACGAGTTCGGCCGACCCAACCTGCTGGGTTACTTCCGCGAGTACGAGCAGCTCGTCGACGGCGTTCAGCGCGGCTACCACAAGCCCATCATGATCGCCGGCGGCGTCGGCACCATCGACGCCGCGCTCACCCAGAAGGTGCTGTTCCCGGCCGGCACGCTGCTCATCCAGCTCGGGGGGCCGGGCATGAAGATCGGCATGGGCGGCGGCGCGGCCAGCTCCATGGCCACCGGCACCAACGCCGCCTCGCTCGACTTCGACTCCGTGCAGCGCGGCAACCCCGAGATCGAGCGCCGCGCGCAAGAGGTCATCAACCACTGCTGGGCGCAGGGCGAGAAGAACCCCATCCTCGCCATCCACGACGTGGGCGCGGGCGGCCTGTCCAACGCCTTCCCCGAAATCACCCACGACGCCGGCCGTGGCGCGCGCTTCGACCTGCGCGCCGTGCCGTTGGAAGAAAGCGGTCTGGCGCCCAAGGAGATCTGGAGCAACGAGAGCCAGGAGCGCTACGTGCTGGCGATCGCGCCCGAATCGCTGCCGCAGTTCCAGGCCTTCTGCGAGCGCGAGCGCTGCCCCTTCGCGGTGGTCGGCGTGGCCACCGAGGAACGCCAGTTGCAGCTGGTCGACGAAGGCCAGGACAGCCCTGTGGACATGCCCATGGACGTGCTGCTCGGCAAGCCGCCCAAGATGCACCGCGACGTGACGACCGTGGCGCGCCACTCGCCGGCCCTCGACCTCACCGGCGTTGACCTGCAGAAGAGCGTGATCGACGTGCTGAGTCACCCCACGGTGGCCTCCAAGCGCTTTCTCATCACCATCGGCGACCGCACGGTGGGCGCCTTCAGCCACCGCGACCAGATGGTGGGCCCCTGGCAGTTGCCCGTGGCCGATTGCGCCGTGACCCTGGCCGACCACGCCGGCTTCGCGGGCGAGGCCATGGCCATGGGCGAGCGCACGCCGCTGGCCGCCACCAACGGCGCCGCCTCGGGCCGCATGGCCGTGGCCGAGGCCATCACCAACCTGCTGGCCGCGCCCATCGAGCTGCCGCGCGTGAAGCTCAGCGCCAACTGGATGGCGGCCTGCGGCGAACCCGGCGAGGACGCCGCCCTGTACGAGACCGTGAAGGCCGTGGGCATGGAGCTGTGTCCCGCGCTGGACGTGTCCATTCCCGTGGGCAAGGACAGCCTGTCCATGCGCACCCAGTGGCAGTCCGATGGGCAGACGAAGAAGGTCACCGCGCCGGTGAGCCTGATCGTCAGCGCCTTCGCCTCGCTGGCCGACGTGCGCGGCACCTTCACGCCCCAGCTGAACCGCGACATCGACGACACCACCCTGGTGCTGATCGACCTCGGCAAGGGCCGCCACCGCCTGGGCGGCAGCGTCCTGGCCCAGACCCTGGGTCACCCCGGCGGCGAGGTGCCCGACCTCGACAGCCCGCAGGACCTGAAGAACCTGGTGAACGCGGTGAACACCCTGCGCGCGCAGGGCCGGGTGCTGGCCTACCACGACCGCAGCGACGGCGGCCTGCTGGCCACCGTGGCCGAGATGGCCTTCGCTGGACGGGTGGGCGTGGCGCTCAACATCGACCAGCTGATCACCGAGGGCGACGGCATCAGCGACAGCCGCGCCGAGACCGGCGACGCCAAGAACTGGGCCCAGCAGGTGGGCGCGCGGCGCGAAGAGCTCACGCTGCGGGCCCTGTTCAACGAAGAGCTGGGCGTGGTGCTGCAGGTGCGCACCGAGCAGCGCAACGAGGTGATGCAGGTGCTGCGCGAGCACGGCCTGTCCAAACACAGCCACTTCATCGGCAAGACCCGTCCGGCCTCGTCGGCGATGGACGCCGGCAAGGGCGAGCTGCAGGTCTGGCGCGACACCAAGGCGGTGTTCAGCGCCCGTCTGTACGACCTGCAGCAGGTCTGGGACAGCGTGAGCTGGAAGATCAACCAGCGGCGCGACAACCCCGAGTGCGCCGACGCCGAGCACGCGGCGGCCGGCGACCCGGCCGACACCGGCCTGCACACGCACCTCACCTTCGACCTCAACGAGAATGTGGCCGCGCCCTTCCTGAACCTCTCGCGCCCCCGGGTGGCGATTCTGCGCGAGCAGGGCGTCAACTCGCACGTGGAGATGGCCTGGTGCTTCACCCAGGCCGGCTTCGAGGCCTTGGACGTGCACATGACCGACCTGCAGGCCGGTCGCGCCGACCTGAAGGACGTGCGCGGCGTGGTGGCCTGTGGCGGCTTCAGCTACGGCGACACGCTGGGCGCGGGCATCGGCTGGGCGCGCTCCATCACCTTCAACCCGCGCCTGGCCGATCAGTTCCAGGCCTTCTTCGCGCGAGCCGACACCTTCGGCCTGGGTGTGTGCAACGGCTGCCAGATGTTCGCCGAGCTGGCCGACATCATTCCCGGGGCCCAGGCCTGGCCGCGCTTCACCACCAACCGCAGCGAGCGTTTCGAGGCGCGCCTGTCGCAGGTGGAGGTGCTCGATTCGCCCAGCCTGTTCTTCCAGGGCATGGCCGGCACGCGCCTGCCCATCGCCGTGGCGCACGGCGAGGGCTACGCCAACTTCCGCCACCGGGGCGACCCGGCCCAGGCCATCGCCGCCATGCGCTTCGTCGACAGCCAGGGCCAGGCCACCGAGCGCTACCCCTACAACCCCAACGGCAGCCCGGCCGGCCTCACGGCCGTCACCACCGCCGATGGCCGTTTCACCGCGCTCATGCCGCACCCCGAGCGTGTCTTCCGCAACGCGCTCATGAGCTGGACCGACCAGGACGTGTCCGCCCCCAGCGGCTGGACGCGCATGTGGCGCAACGCGCGCCGATGGGTGGGCTGAACATGCCCCCCCGAAGCGCCTGCGGCGCCTCCCACCGGGGGGCAACACCTGCAGCCCGGCGGAGCCGGTTCTGTGGTGTTCCCGATGAAGGCACGGCACATGGCCCGCACCCACACGCTTGACCTGCCCACCATTGAGGCCTACGCGCGCGACGGCGCCGTGGTGCTGCGCGGCGTCTTCACCCCGGCGGAGCTGCGGCGCCTGGAGGAGGGCATCGAGCACAACCTGGCGCACCTGAGCCCGCTGGCCCTGGTGGCCAGCGAACCCGACGACCCGGGCCGCTTCGTCGAGGACTTCTGCACCTGGACCCACAACCCGGCCTACGCGGACGTGCTGCGCCACTCCGCGCTGCCGCACCTGTCGGCCCAGCTCATGGGCAGCCGCCAGGTGCGGCTGTACCACGACCACCTGCTGGTCAAGGAAGCCGGCACGCGCCAGCCCACGCCCTGGCACCAGGACCAGCCCTACTACAACGTGGACGGCGCGCAGAACGTGAGCTTCTGGATCCCGGTGGACCCGGTGCCGCTGGCGAGCACGCTGCGCTTCGTGGCCGGCTCGCACCACGGCACCTGGTACATGCCGCGCACCTTCCGCGACCAGCAGGCCAAGTGGTTTCCCGAGGGCACGCTGGCCGAGCTGCCGCCGGTGGAGCAGGAGCCGCAGCGCTACCCCCAGCTGGCCTGGGCCCTGGAGCCAGGCGACTGCGTGGCCTTCCACATGCTCGCGCTGCACGCCTCCAGCGGCACCGGCCCGGGCGCGCGCCGCCGCGTGTTCTCGGCCCGCTACCTGGGCGACGACAGCGTGCACGCGCCGCGCCGCTGGCGCACCTCGCCCCCGTTCCCCGGGCTGGACGCCCGCCTGTCCCCCGGCGCGGCCATGGACGATCCCCTGTTTCCCGTGGTCTGGCCCCCAACGCCCACCTAAACCCGCGGAGCCCCCATGGCCGGAACCAGCCTGCTCGCCCTCATCGACGACATCGCCACGCTGCTCGACGACGTGTCGGTCATGACCAAGGTCGCGGCCAAGAAGACGGCGGGCGTGCTGGGCGACGACCTCGCGCTCAACGCCCAGCAGGTCACCGGCGTAAAGGCCGACCGCGAGCTGCCCGTGGTGTGGGCGGTGGCCAAAGGCTCGCTGCTGAACAAGGCCATCCTGGTGCCGGCGGCGCTGCTCATCAGCGCCTTCGTGCCCGCGCTCATCACGCCGCTGCTCATGCTCGGCGGCCTGTTCCTGTGCTTCGAGGGCGTGGAGAAGCTGGCCCACGCGCTGGGCGCGCACAAAGCCGAGGACACGAAGGGCCGCGAGGCGCTGGTGAAGGCCGCGGCCGACCAGGCCGTGGACCTCGTGACCTACGAAAAGGCGAAGATCAAGGGGGCCATCCGCACCGACTTCATCCTCTCGGCCGAGATCATCGTCATCAGCCTGGGCACGGTGGCCAGCGCCACCATGGGGCAGCGCATCGGTGTGCTGGTGGGCATCGCCCTGGTGATGACCGCGGGCGTGTACGGCCTGGTGGCCGGCATCGTGAAGCTCGACGACCTGGGCCTGCACCTGACCCGGCAGGCGCAGGCCTGGAAGCAGGCCATCGGCCGCGGCATCCTGGCCTTCGCGCCCTGGCTGATGAAGTCGCTGTCGGTGCTGGGCACGGCCGCCATGTTCCTGGTGGGCGGCGGCATCCTGCTGCACGGCCTGCCGCTGCTGGCGCACGGCGTGGACACCTGGGCCGAGAGCCTGGGCTGGTTCGGCGCCTTCGTGCCCAGCCTGGCCGGCGCGCTGATGGGCATCGCGGCCGGCGCGGTGGTGCTGGCCGTGGTGGAAGGCATCCAGCGCCTGCGCGGCGCGCGGTCCACGGCCGGCTGAGCTTTGTGGCCTTGACCTGGGTCAAGGCGCCGCGGCGGGCGCGGCATAGACTGGATTGGCCCACCGATTCCGCAGGAGTCTTGCCATGAACAGCACCGCCACCCCCGATCAAGCGCCCCTGACCAACTTCACGCAATGCCACGCGGGCATCGTGCGCCGGCTGCACGCGCTCGATGGGTTGCCCGCGCTGCTGGAGCCCGCCATGCAGGCCCGGCGCATTGCCGAGGAGTCGCTTGCCTTTTTCCGCGAAGCCATCTTCGAGCACCACCTCGACGAGGAGCGTGAGCTCTTTCCCGCCGTGCTGGCCAGCGCCGAGCCGGGGCCGGAGCGCGAGCGCGCACAACGACTGGTGGAGCACCTGACCACCCAGCACCGACAGTTGGAGGCGCTGTGGCGCTCGCTGGAGCGAGAGCTCAAGCGCGTGGCGCGCGGGCAGGACAGCGAGCTCGATGTCGGCGACGTGCGCCGGCTGGTGGCGGACTACACGGCGCACGCGCGGCTGGAAGAGTCGGAGTTCCTGCCACTGGCCGAGGCCATCCTCGGGCGCAACGGCAACCACATGGCGGCGCTGGGCCTGTCGCTGCACCTGCGGCACGCGCCGCAACCGGTGCCCTACGTCTGAGCCGGCCTGAGCCTGCGGAATCCAGGTCGGCGGCGGCTCGCCCTCAGTGCGAGCTTTGTGCGCCGTGGGCCTGCGTGGTGGTAGGCAGGATGGAAGCGGTCAAGCGCCTGCGCGGCGCGCCCAAGGCTGGCTGAGAGCCGCGCGGCCCTCAGTCAGCGGTCATTTCCACTTCATTGCATGGGCGGACGCCCCCTTCCCTTGCGTGGGCCGACGCCTTGAGCGCCTCATTCAGTTCGTTCATCGCGGCTCGCAAAGCAGGGATGTTGGTCGTTCTCTTCAGATGGATGTACGCCTGTAAGTTGCTGGCCGCTTCTCGAACCCGGGAATCCCCATGCCACTTCTTCAGGATCCTGCAAGCAATGTTCAGTTGCCCGGCACCGCGTTTTTGTTCTTGTTTATAAGAGAAGGGGTTGCTATGAAAAAAGCCCTTCACCGCCACACGCAGCCGTCCCTCTGAGTTGAAGCCCATGACGATGGCCTTGTTCGCATGACTGTTATAGAGGACGCCGTAGAGGCTTTCTATCACTATGGCCGCACCTCTGAGCGCCTGCTCTTTCGCGTCTTGGCGGGAGCCCTTGTGGCGGTCGTAGATGAGGGTGAGCGACTCGCCCTCAAAAGTGGCCGGCAACTGCTGGGCCGCTTGCTGCCGAGCTTGCTTGATCTTCACGACCAAAGCAGCCAAAGAAGAGCTTGTGGAGCTTGTGCTTATGTGGCTCGCGGGAGTGTGGTGTGTTCTGCTGGTGGATTTCATGAGAAGTGGGGCGGTGCAACGACAATCCCGCCTTCTGTAAGAGCGGGGTACCCCTGGTTCCAGGATCAGCCATGAGGCCAGGGAGTACCGTGGCAGCGGCTTGGCGCGTGAAATCTGCCGTCGAGCCCTCAGTGGGCCCCGCTCGCCGTCGGCCGCGTGCGGTGGAAGGTGAGCGGACTGGCCGCCGCGGCCTTCATCACCGAGGGCTTGATGCGGCCCACCACATGCATCTCGCAGGGCTTGCAGTCGAAGCGCAGGGTGAGCTTCTCATCGTTGTGGGTGATGGTCAGCGGCTCGGCGCGCACCGTGCCCTGCACGCCGGTGACGCCCTTGGCCTGCTTGGGGCACAGGCTGAGCGAGAAGCGCACGCAGTGCTTGGTGATCATGAGGCTGACCTCGCCGGTCTCCTCGTGCGACTCATAGGCGCTGGCGATCACCTTCACGCCGTGCTTTTCGTAGAAGGCGCGCGCCCGGTGGTTGAACACGTTGGCCAGGTAGGTCAGCGTGTCCTCGGGGTAGGGCGCGGGCGGCTCCACCGCCTGGCCGCGCGGCAGCCGCCGAAAGGCCTTGGCGCGCGCGGCTTCCAGCGCAGCCACGGCCTCGCGGCGCAGCGGGTTCAGCCGCGAGGCCGGCACGAACCAGGGCTCGCTGAAGGCGAGCGAGATGTCGATGGGCGCGAACAGCGTGTCACCCAGCCGGCCCAGGGCCTCGCGCAGCTTGTCGTGCGCCTGCGCGGCGTCGCGCGCGGGCTCCAGCGCGCAGGCCAGCTCGGCGTGGGCGGCGTGGCCGTCTTCGTCGGTGAGGTCCAGGCGCAGGCCCTCGGCCGTGCGGGAAAGGGCCATCCAGACGCCGATGCGGCGCTCGGCGGACTTCTTGTCCAGCGCGCGCACCCAGTCCATGTCGCGGTTGCGGTTCACCACCGTGCCACGCTTGAGGTGGCGCAGGCCTTCCAGGGCGTCCTTGGGGAAGACGCGGAAGCGGCCCGGCGCGCCAGCGGGCTCGGCGCGGTTGATCTGCAGGCCCACGAGTTCGCGGTGCAGGTCCAGGTAGCACAGGCCGTCGCCGTTGTGGATGACCGTGGCCTCGTCGTCGCACTGCAGCTCGACCCAGTTCGGGCCCAGCTGCGTGACGAAGCCGATGGGGCGGCCCGGGTTCTTGGGCGTGTCGAAGGCGCCGATGTCGTCCTGGCGGCCATTGACGAAGTAGTCGGTGAATTCGCGGTTGAAGTTCTGGTCGGGGTCGGGCGTGAAGCTGAAGTGGCAGCGGCCCGAGGAGGCGCGGCCCAGCTCGGGGCGCTCTTCCAGGATCTCGTCGAACAGCCGGCGGTAGTGCGCGGTGATGTTCTTGACGTAGCCCAGGTCCTTGTAGCGGCCCTCGATCTTGAAGCTGCGCGCGCCGGCCTCGATGAGGGCGCGCAGGTTGCCGCTCTGGTTGTTGTCCTTCATCGAGAGCACGTGCTTGTCGTGCGCCACGATGCGGCCCTGGCTGTCCTTCACCTCGTAGGGCAGGCGGCAGGCCTGCGAGCAGTCGCCGCGGTTGGCGCTGCGGCCGGTGTGGGCGTGGCTCACGTAGCACTGCCCGCTGTAGGCCACGCACAGCGCGCCGTGGATGAAGAACTCGACGAGGCAGCGCTGCTCGTCCAGGGCCTCATAGATGGCGCGGATCTGCGGCAGCGTGAGTTCGCGCGCCAGCACCAGCTTGGACAGGCCCGCGTTCTGCAGGAACACGGCCTTGTCCACCGTGCGGATGTCGGTCTGCGTGCTGGCGTGCAACTGGATGGGCGGCAGGTCGATTTCCAGCAGGCCCATGTCCTGGACGATGAGCGCGTCGGCGCCCGCGTCGTAGAGCTGGTGGATGAGCTTTCGCGCGGGCTCCAGCTCGTCGTCGCGCAGGATGGTGTTGACCGTGACGTAGATGCGGCTGCCGAAGCGGTGCGCGTGCTTGGCCAGGCGGGCGATGTCCTGCACGCTGTTGTCGGCCGAGGTGCGCGCGCCGAACGAGGGGCCGCCGATGTAGACGGCGTCGGCGCCGTGGTTGACGGCCTCGATGCCGATGTCGGCCGTGCGGGCGGGGGAGAGCAGCTCGATCTGGTGGGGCAGCATGGGGGCGGGCAGAATCGCGGAACCGCGTATTGTCCCGGAGAAGGCCTTTGTCCGCACACACGTCCATCGTCCTGGTCCACGGCGCCTGGCACGGCGCCTGGTGCTGGCGCCGCGTGCTGCCGCTGCTGCGCGCGGCCGGCGCCGAGGCGCACGCCGTTACGCTCACCGGCCTGGGCGAGCGGGCCCATCTCATGGGCCCGGCCATCGACTTGCACACGCACATCCAGGACGTGGTGGGCCTGATCGAGGCCGAAGAACTGGGCCGCGTGGTGCTGGTGGGCCACAGCTACGCGGGCATGGTCATCACCGGCGTGGCCGACCGCCTGCTGCGCGAGCGCCCGGGCTGCCTGGCGCAGTTGGTCTACCTGGACGCCGCGCTGCCGTACCCCGGCGACAGCTGGAGCAGCCACCACAGCGAAGAAACGAAGGCCGCCCGCACCGCCGCCGCCCAACCCAGCGGCGGCCTGCACTTTGCGCCGCCGGATGCCTCGCTGTTCGGCCTGCAGGGCGCGGACCGCGATTGGGTCAACCGCCGCCAGACGCCGCAGCCGTTCCGGCTCTACCAGCAGCCGCTGGAATTCGACGGCGAGGCCTGGGCCCGCGTGCCGCGCTGCTTCATCGACTGCACCTCGCCGGCCCTGGCCACCATCGCGCCGTCGCGGGCGCGCGTGCGGCAGGAGCCTGGCTGGCGGCTCATCGAAATGGCCACCGGCCACGACCCCATGGTGAGCGAGCCCCAGGCCCTGGCAGGGCACCTGCTGGCGCTCTGGCGCGGCGCTTCGGCATGAGCGGCACCCGGTACGACCGCATCGACCAGCTGCGCGCCCTGGCGCTGCTGTGGATGACGGTCTACCACTTCTGTTTCGACCTCGATTACTTCGGCCTGATCCACCAGGCCTTCCTGAGCGACCCGTTCTGGACCATGCAGCGCACGGCCATCGTGAGCCTGTTCCTGTTCACGGCCGGCCTGTCGCAGGCGGTGGCGCTGCAACAGGGCCAGGGCTGGCCGCGCTTCTGGCGCCGCTGGGCGCAGGTGGCGGGCGCGGCGCTGCTGGTCACGCTGGGCTCGTGGTTCGTGTTCCCCAAGAGCTTCATCTACTTCGGCGTGCTGCACGGCATCGCGGCGATGCTGGTGGTGGCGCGGCTCACCGGCGGCTGGGGGCGCTGGCTGTGGCCGCTGGGCGCGCTGGCGATCGTGCTGCCCTGGCTGGCGCCTGCCGCCATGGCGCAATGGCCCGCGCTGGAGGTGCTCAACCTGCGCGGCTGGAACGCACTGGGCTTCATCAGCCGCAAGCCCTTCACCGAGGACTACGTGCCCCTGCTGCCGTGGATGGGCGTGGTGTGGTGGGGCCTGGCCGCCGGGCGCTGGGTGGGGGCGAACCGCCCGCAGTGGCTGGGCGGTTCGGGGCAGGGCGGCGCGCTGGGCCGCTTCATGGCGCGCTGGGGCCGCTGGAGCCTGAGCTACTACCTGCTGCACCAGCCCGCGCTGATGGGGCTGGTGGGGCTGGCGGTGATGGTCGGACCGGGCTGAGGCGCTGCGCTCACTGAGAGGGCAGGAATGTATTGGCGCGGCACGCTGCCTGCACCGCATCGTTCAGCGCCTTCACCGCCTCCCTCAATTCGCGGGTGATGTTGGTTTCCTTCAGGTGGATGTACCCCAGCAATTCGCTGGCGGCTTCCCGGATCCGGGCGTCGGGGTGCGCCATCAGGGCCCGGCAAGCCAGATTCAGCTGCCGGGCGCCGGCCGCCTTTTCCGTCTTGTGGTTCTTGGAGAGCAGACGGGTGAGAGAAAAGCCCTTGGCCGCGAAACGTTCTGTGCCATGCGCGTTGTTGCCCTCAACAAGGGAATGGCCTTTCTTGCCCTGGGTGATGACCTCGCCGATGCCCTGCATCACGTTGGCTGCAGCGACGAAGAACGGTTGCCGGGCGGGGCGGGCGTTGCTCGGCCAAACGATGCGCTGGCTGGCCGCCAACTGGGCGTTCTTGAGCGCTTGTCGCGCCTGGTCTTGTTTCTGAAGCGCTTGGCTGTTGGCTCGCCAATAGGACTTCGTGCCCGAGGATGGGTGGGACTTGGTGGTTCGAGGTCTCATGCTGAATCCGGGCTAAACAGAGTGGGAACGCCGATTCAGTGGGGGCCAGGGCGCTCCAGTTCCGGACCCGTCCATGTGGTCGATGGCCTGCCTGGTCATCTGCATCTTGCGGGAGGGGGCCGGTCCACGGGCCCCAGACGTCGGACCGATCCGCGCCTCAGCGCGGCGCCGTGGCCGCCAGCGTCTCGCGGATCAATTCCAGCGTGGACTGCTGCGTGAGCGTGGTCGGTCGCTGCGCGCTGGTGGCCAGGCTCAGGCGCGTGCGCAGGGGCGGATCGATGCCGCGCAGCCGGTAGGCCGAGGGCCGGATCGAGCTGGCCACGGCGTTGCGCGAGAGCAGGGCGGCGCCCGCGCCGTCGGCCACCAGGTCCAGGATGGCCGAGACGCCATCGATCTCCAGCGCCACCTTCGGGCGCAGGCCGATGGCCGCGAGCTCGTGCTCCAGCTGCATGCGCACCGCGTTGGGCCGGCTGGGGATGATCAGCGGCAGATCGGCCAGGTCGCGCAGCGCGATGGGCGAGGGCGGCGGGTCTTCCGGCAGACCGGGCGGGCGCGGCTGCACCAGCCACAGGTCCTCTTCGGCCAGGGGCTGGATCTCCAATTCCGGCACCGGCTGGGCGTTGTAGAGCACGGCGATGTCCAGCCGGCCGGTGAGCAGCCATTCCTGCATGGTGGCCGACAGGCCCTCGGTGATGGACAGCGAGGCCTCGGGCAACTGCTGGCGGAAGGCCCGCGTGAGCGGCACCGACAGCGTGCGCGCCAGCGTCGGCGGCAGCCCGATGGCCACCCTTCCGGCCAGCGCGCCGCGCACGCGGCCCAGTTCCTCTCGCGCGCGCTCCACCTGGTGCAGGATGCCGCGCCCGTGCGCCAGCAGCAGCTTGCCGGCCTCGGTGGGCGTGGCGCCGCGGCCGTTGCGCACCAGCAGGTTCTGGCGCAGCTCCACTTCGAGCAGCCGCACCTGGCGCGACAGGGCGGGCTGCGCGACGTCCAGCGCGATGGCGGCGCGCGTGAAGCTGCCGAGCTCGGCCACGCGCACGAAGTATTCGAGTTGCTTGAGGTCCATGGGGGGAAAGGCCGAATCGGCGTTGGACAGCAGGTATGTGATTTTGTTCTAGCTGCTAGCCGGTTGTATGGGTTTTCGTACAGCGCCAGGCTGCCGACAATGACCGTCTTTCTTCTGGACGCCCATGAACGCCCCCCTGACCGGCATTTCTTCCATGGCCACCCGCCAGGTGCTGGCCGAACTCACCGGTGCCTACACGGCGCGCACCGGACAGGCCGTGGCCATCGAGTCGGTGGGCGGCGTGGACGCGGCCAAGCGCGCGGCGGCCGGCGAGGCCTTCGACGTGGTGATCCTGGCCTCGGACGCCATCGACAAGCTCATCGCCGCCGGCCACCTGCAAGCGGGCCGCGTGGACCTGGTGCGCAGCGGCGTGGCCGCCTGCGTGCGCGACGGCGCGCCAGCGCCCGACCTGTCGAGCGAGGCGTCGGTGCAGGCCGCGCTGCTGGCGGCGGACAAGATCAGCTACTCCACCGGCCCCAGCGGCGTGGCCTTGCAGAAGCTCTTCGAGCGCTGGGGCATCGCCGAGGCCATGGCCGCCAAGACCGTGCAGGCGCCGCCCGGCGTGCCGGTGGCCTCGCTGGTGGCCAAGGGCGAGGTGGCGCTGGGTTTCCAGCAGCTCAGCGAGCTGCTGCACGTGCCGGGCATCGCCATCGTCGGCGGCCTGCCCGAACCGATCCAGATCGTCACCGTCTTCAGCGCCGGCATCCCGGTGAACGCGCCGCGCGCCGAAGCGGTGCGCGCGCTGCTGGCCTTCATGACCTCGCCCGACGCGGCTGAGGCCAAGCGGCGCCAGGGCATGTCGCCCGCCTGATTTTTTTGAATCCCCAGAACACCCGAGAGGAGCCCCCCCACATGTCCCTGATCATCGACTGCCACGGCCACTACACCACGGCACCCAAGGCGCTGGAGAACTGGCGCAACGCCCAGATCGCGGGCATCAAGGACCCGGCCCAGATGCCCAAGGTCGCCGACCTGAAGATCAGCGACGACGAGCTGCGCGAGTCCATCGAGACCAACCAGCTCAAGCTCATGAAGGAGCGTGGCAGCGACATCACGCTGTTCAGCCCGCGCGCCAGCTTCATGGCCCACCACATCGGCGATTTCGGCGTGTCCAGCACCTGGGCCGCGATCTGCAACGAGCTCTGCTACCGCGTCTCCACGCTGTTCCCCGAGCACTTCGTGCCCGTGGCCATGCTGCCGCAAAGCCCTGGCGTGGACCCGGCCACCTGCATCCCCGAGCTGGAGAAGTGCGTCAAGGAATACGGCGCGGTCGGCATCAACCTCAACCCCGATCCCTCCGGTGGCCACTGGACCAGCCCGCCGCTGACCGACAGGCACTGGTACCCCATCTACGAAAAGATGGTCGAGTACGACCTGCCGGCCATGATCCACGTGAGCACGAGCTGCAACGCCTGCTTCCACACCACCGGCGCGCACTACCTCAACGCCGACACCACGGCCTTCATGCAGCTCATCCAGGGCGACCTGTTCAAGGACTTCCCGACGCTGAAGTTCCTGATCCCCCACGGCGGCGGCGCGGTGCCCTACCACTGGGGCCGTTTCCGCGGTCTGGCGCAGGAGATGAAGAAGCCGCTGCTGGACACCCACCTGATGAACAACGTGTTCTTCGACACCTGTGTGTACCACCAGCCCGGCATCGACCTGCTCAACACCGTGATCCCGGTCAAGAACGTGCTGTTCGCTTCGGAGATGATCGGCGCGGTGCGCGGCGTGGACCCGACCACGGGCCATTACTACGACGACACCAAGCGCTACATCGAGGCCTCGAAGATCCTGTCCGCCGAGGACAAGCACGCGATCTACGAAGGCAACGTGCGCCGCGTGTTCCCGCGCCTGGACGCGCGCCTGAAGGCCAAGGGCCTGTAAACCACCGATACCGAAAGAGGAGCACAAACATGTACGAACTGGGCGTCGTCTACCGCAACATCCAACGCGCCGACAAGGAAGCCGCCGATGGCCTGGCCGCGCTGGGCTCGGCCACCGTGCACGAGGCCATGGGCCGCGTCGGCCTGCTCAAACCCTACATGCGCCCGATCCAGACCGGCGTGCAGGTCAGCGGCACCGCCGTCACCGTGCTGCTGCAGCCGGGCGACAACTGGATGATGCACGTCGCCGCCGAGCAGATTCAGCCGGGCGACATCGTGGTCGCCGCCGTCACCGCCGAATGCACCGACGGCTACTTCGGCGACCTGCTGGCCACCAGCTTCCAGGCCCGCGGCGCGCGCGCCCTGGTCATCGACGCCGGCGTGCGCGACGTCAAGACCCTGAAGGAAATGAACTTCCCGGTCTGGAGCAAGGCCATCAGCAGCAAGGGCACGATCAAGGCCACCCTGGGCTCGGTGAACATCCCCATCGTCTGCGCCGGCATGCTGGTCACGCCGGGCGACGTGATCGTGGCCGACGACGACGGCGTGGTCTGCGTGCCCGCCGCGCGCGCGACCGAGACGCTGGCCGCCGCCCGCAAGCGCGAGAGCTTCGAAGGCGAGAAGCGCGACAAGCTCGCCAGCGGCGTGCTCGGCCTGGACATGTACAAGATGCGCGAGCCGCTGGCCGCCGCCGGCTTGAAATACATCGACTGAACAAGGAGCACCCCCGCCGCGCTTCGCGCGATCCCCTCCAGGGGGCACAGCTGCGGTCCGGCAAAGCCGGTCCCGCGGTGTTCTCGCCAGCTTCACCTCACGCGTAGGACTTTGCGAATGACCAAACCGACATCAGGAGACTTCACCAAGACCGCCGGCTGGCTCGACTGGTTCGACGGCCCGAGCAAGCCCCGCTTCCAGCTGCCCCCGGGCAGCGTGGACGCGCATTGCCACGTGTTCGGCCCCGGCGCCGAATTCCCTTACGCGCCCGAGCGCAAGTACACGCCCTGCGACGCCAGCAAGCAGCAGCTGTTCGCCCTGCGCGACCACCTGGGCTTCTCGCGCAACGTGATCGTGCAGGCCACCTGCCACGGCGCCGACAACCGCGCCATGGCCGACGCCTGCCGCAGCAGCGGCGGCAAGGCGCGCGGCGTGGCCACGGTCAAGCGCAGCGTCACCGACCAGGAGCTGCAGGACCTGCACGCCAGCGGCGTGCGCGGCGTGCGCTTCAACTTCGTCAAGCGCCTGGTGGACTTCACGCCCAAGGACGAGCTGATGGAGATCGCCGGCCGCATCAAGGCCCTGGGCTGGCACGTGGTCATCTACTTCGAGGCCGTGGACCTGCCGGAGCTGTGGGACTTTTTCACCGCGCTGCCCACCACCGTGGTGGTGGACCACATGGGCCGCCCCGACGTGAGCAAACCCATCGACGGCCCCGAGTTCCAGCTCTTCCTGAAGTTCATGCGCGAGCATGAGAACGTCTGGAGCAAGGTGAGCTGCCCCGAGCGCCTCAGCCTGGGCGGCCCCAAGGCCCTGAACGGTGAGCAGGCCGCCTACCGCGACGTGGTGCCCTTCGCGCGCCAGGTTGTCGAGAGCTTCCCCGACCGCGTGCTGTGGGGCACCGACTGGCCGCACCCCAACCTCAAGGACCACATGCCCGACGACGGCCTGCTGGTCGATTTCATCCCGCACATCGCCACGACGGCCGAGCTGCAGAAGAAGCTGCTGGTCGACAACCCGATGCGCCTCTACTGGCCCGAGGAGGTCTGACATGGCTCTCGACAAACCCTACAAGGACGTGCCCGGCACGACCATCTTTGACGCCGAGCAGAGCCGCAAGGGCTACTGGCTCAACCAGTTCTGCATGAGCCTGATGAAGGCCGAGAACCGCGAGCGCTTCAAGAAGGACGAGCGCGCCTACCTCGACGAGTGGGCCATGACGGAAGAGCAGAAGCAGGCC